>Ga0335076_10000016_pt1 | contig 188089 bp, 167 predicted proteins | sample Lox_Sample_25_FD_206717 | JGI IMG/M metagenome (GOLD analysis project Ga0335076, IMG submission 206717) | Soil microbial communities from Loxahatchee National Wildlife Refuge, Florida, United States - Lox_Sample_2.5 | ecosystem: Environmental > Terrestrial > Soil > Wetlands | place: USA... | reverse complement strand
GCTGCTCGGCCAGGGCGAATTTCTTCCGGTTCACCCGTTCGGAGACAGTGAATATCAGGAAGAAGATGACCGCGAACGAGACACCTGCGACGGTCGCGACGGACTTGGTAAACAGATTGATCACAGCGGTCGAGAGCAACACCAGGAAAACCGAAGCCAAGCCCAGCGGGATTTCGTGCCCCGCGATGGTGATGTTCGGCGGCACTTTCCATCCGCGCACTCCCTTGTACTTGAAGCGCAGCACCAGCATGGCGAGGCTATTGAAGGTGAAGCTCCAGATCACGCCGAAGGCGTAAGCCTCACCGAGAACATAAACGTTGCCGCGGCTGGCGAGAATAGTGAGAACCTGGAGCAGCACCACCATGTTGATGATGCGGTGGGAGGTGCCGTAGCGGCGGTGCGGAAAGCGGAACCAGTCCGCCAGAACGCCATCTTCGGAGACCCGGTTCAACACGCCATTGGAACCAATGATGGCGGTGTTGACCGCGCCGGAAAGGATCAGGAATCCGACCACCACCACAAATCCACGGAACAGCAGGCGGAGAATCTGGGGGCCCCACATGTACATGGCGAGGCCGGCGATCAGGTTGTCCTTGTAGACCGGCACGCGGACTGCATCCGGAATGAGCATGACGGAAAGCAGCGCCGAGAGTCCGGTGAAGACGAAGCTGTAGATGGCGATGACGATGGCGGCGCGCTTCAGGTTTTTGAGCTTGGGGTGGGCCAGTTCCCGATTGACCTGAGCCAGCGACTCCTCACCGCTCATGGCCAGCACCGAGTGGCCGAAGGCCATCAGGATGCCGAGCACTCCGAACATGCGGGCCAGGCTTTGCTCGGGGAAGCTGTGACTGAGGAACCCGAGCGATTCCTTAGTGAAGTGAAGGTTCCCGGGAGTGGGCAGCGGGACATTCTGGTATCCCGTCTTGAAGAGCGTCAGAGCCGACCACGCGAGCAGGATCACGACCATGATGGTCGTGATTTGCATGACCCGGAGCGCTTTTTCACTGGACTCGTGGATCCCTTTGATGTTCTCCCACCAAAAATAGATGGTGACGGCCAGGGCAAAGACCACGGAGGTCCAATTCACGTTGAGCTGAGGGGTGCCCTGGAAGATACTGTGCACGGCGCGGGGGATCCAGCCGTGCGCATCCGCGGTAACAAAGACTTCGTTGAGCAGTCCGGCGATGTACTGACCGGCGGATACGCCGGAGATAGGGCCGGTCAGAATGTAGTCGAACATCAGCGCAGAAACGCTGATCTTGGCGAGCGTGCCGCCGAGAGCTTCTTTCACGACGCGGTACACTCCGCCGCGGACGAACATGGAACAACTCTCCACGTACACAGCGCGGACGGTGAATGAGAACAGCATGACGCCGACGATGAACCACGGGGCGGACTTACCGACGGCTTGTTCGGCGATACCGCAGGCGTAAAACGCGGATGAACCGAGGTCATTCAGTACGATAGCGGCGGCGCGCCAGTAAGAGATGAACGTCAGCATCACCGAGGTGGCGACGACAATTCGAACGCGATTCGGATTCGAGGATGCGGAATGGAGGGGTGATGACATGGAGGAACGAGCGGTCCTTAGGGATGGTTCTCGTCTTTCTGCATGCCAAACAGAGTTTCCAGATCTTCGATTGCGCTGAGCACGAGGACCGCAAAGGAGCCGATCGAGCCGACGACGAACATAACTTCGAGGATGCGCGCCAGCAGCACGCCGAGTAGTGGCATAAAGTCCTTATGTTATCTGATCGGCGCGGTCGAGAACAGACCCAGGATGGAGGAAATCCGAAGGATCGGAAATTTCGATTTGCTATGCTTGCGGCATGAGGAGGATTCATCTCAGCGCGTGGCGGCTGATGCTGCTCTCGGCGGCGCTGCAGGTCGTGATCTTTCCCTTGCCCGGCTGGTACTGGCTTTCCTGGATTGCCGTGACGCCGTTGCTGATAGCCCTGCTGCGGACCCGCACGCCGGACACCCTGCAGATCGACGCGGCAGTACCTCTAGCCCCGGCCCGCCCCTGGCAAGGATTCGTTCTGGCCTACGTCTGCGGCATTCTGTGGCATCTGGGAACGTGCTACTGGGTGTTCGACACGATGCACCGCTATGGCGGGATTGCCGTCCCCTGGTCCTTGCTGATCCTGCTCGCCGCCGCCATGCATGAGGCGCTCTATCACGGCTTGTTTGGGCTGACGCTGGCGGTCGCCGCCGGGGGCAAGGCGGGGGCGCGGCGAGCGCTGGTGTTCGCTCCGGTGCTGTGGGTAGCGGCGGAACTTGCCAAAACGCGGATCTCAGCGTTTCCATGGGAACTGCTGGGCTACGCGCAGACCGACAATTCCGCACTCACGCGCATTGCGACCCTCACCGGCGTGTACGGATTGTCGTTCGAGATCATGCTGGTCAACAGCGTGTTCGCGGCGGCGTTCCTGGTGGCGAAAGAGCGGAGGAGATGGCTACTGGTGGCGGCGGGGGCGGCGGCTCTCATCCTGCAGGCGGGACAGTGGCTGAGGCTGCCTTCGGCGCCTGCGGACAAGAGAGCGCTGCTGGTGCAGTCGAACATTCCGGCTGAGGCGAATTGGACCACGGAATATTTTCAGGGGACTCTGCACGACTTGAGTTGGATCAGCCTGCATCCTCCGGGAGGGAAGGACGGGCAGCGGTTTGACCTGATTGTCTGGCCGGAGTCGCCATCGCCGTTTTTTCTCAACGACGCGAGTTTCCGCGAGGTGGCAGCGTCGGTGGCGCGGCAAAGTCAAACGTGGTTTCTGGTTGGCGCGATTGGCGTGGACACCGCATCCGCAGCACCGGGACACAAGAGCGAGGTATTCAATTCGGCGGGGTTGATCAGCCCGGCGGGGGAGTTGACGGCGCGCTACGACAAAGTCCACCTGGTTCCCTTCGGCGAATATGTTCCCTTCAAGAGCGTGCTGCCATTCATGGACATGCTGACCCAGCAGGTTGGTGATTTTGCGCGCGGTCGTTCCTGGGAACCTTTGGAGGCCGACGGCCAGCGGCTTGGGGTTTCGATCTGTTATGAGTCCGTTTTTCCTGACGAAGTGCGGCAGTCGGCGCGGCGAGGGGCGGATGTGCTGGTGAACATCACCAACGACGGCTGGTACGGCGACAGCGGGGCTTGGAAACAACATCTGCAAATGACGCAGATGCGGGCGATCGAGAATGGCCGCTGGGAGATGGTCGCGACGAATACGGGACAGACGGTATCGGTTGACCCGTACGGGCGGATTGTAGCTTCGACCGGCCGTAAGTTTCGGACGGCGCTTGCGGCACCTTATGGATTGCGCTCCAGTACCACGTTCTACACGCGGTACGGCGATTGGTTCGCATATCTGTGTGCGATAATTTCGGTGGGCGCAATTGGCGCTGGGATTTTGAGAGAAGTCGGTAGCCGGAAGCCGGTAGTCAGCAGACCAGAGAAGAGGTGAGTTGAAGGGTTTTGCTGAATACCGGCTGCCGAATACCGGCTACTGACTACTGATGCTTGACGAACTTACACAGCAATACGCTTCTCTGAAGACCAAGGTCCACGACCTGCGGGAGTATCTTTGACGCGGGCAAGCTGCGCCAGCAGTTAGCCGAAGTCGAAAAGCAAGCAGCCGACCCGAATCTCTGGTCGAATCCGACCAAATCGCAACAGGTGATGCGCGAGCGCAAGCGATTGGAAGAGGTGTTGTCGCTCGAAGGCGACCTCGCTCGGCGGACGGACGACATCGGCGCGTATTTTGACCTGGCTGGGGAAGGCGAGAACGTTGCTTCTGACCTGCAGCGTGAACTCGAGTCCTTGCGCGAGTTGGTCGATCGAGTGGAGACGGAGACGTTGTTGTCGGGCGACAACGACGCCCGTAATGCCATCGTGACCATTCATCCCGGCGCGGGGGGCACTGAGTCGCAGGACTGGGCGGACATGCTGTTGCGGATGTACTTGCGCTGGGCGGAACGGCGCGGGTTCCAGACCGAAATGTACGACTACCAACCGGGCGAAGAGGCGGGAATCAAGTCGGCGACCTTCGCGGTGAATGGCGAATACGCGTTCGGCTACCTGACGAGTGAAATTGGCGTGCACCGCCTGGTGCGCATCTCGCCGTTCGATCAGGCCAAGCGCCGGCATACATCGTTCGCCAGCGTGTTCGTTTCGCCCGAGATTGACGACAGCATCGAAGTGGTGATCAAGCCGGAAGACATCCGCATCGACACCTACCGGTCCAGCGGCAAGGGCGGGCAGCACGTCAATACGACCGACTCTGCAGTGCGGATCACGCATATTCCTACCGGACTCGTCGCCAGTTGCCAGAACGAGCGCTCACAGCACAAGAACAAAGAAAAAGCGATGAGCATGCTGCGTTCGAAACTTTACGAGTACGAGATGGAAAAGAAGCGCGAAGTGACGAAGCAGATCGAGGACTCGAAACTCGACATTGATTTCGGCTCGCAGATCCGCTCCTATGTGCTGCAGCCCTACCGGCTGATCAAGGATCATCGCACCAAGTTCGAGATGGGCGACGTGGACCGGGTGATCGACGGCGATCTGACGCCGTTCATGCGGTCCTACCTCCGCATGCGTCGGGGAGAGAAAAAGGCGTGAGCACGCGGGCGGCAGCGGTTCATCGCGGACTCGGTCTGGAATATTTCACAGTTTCGTGGAACGCGCTGGAAGCGGTCGTTGCGCTTGTTTCGGGGGCCGTAGCGGGGAGCGTTGCGCTCATCGCGTTCGGGCTCGATTCGATCATTGAAGTCTCGTCGGGCGTCATCCTGTTGTGGCGGTTGCATGCCGATCACAACGAAGCCCGGCGCGAGGCGGTGGAACGGCGCGCACTGCGGTTGGTAGGGATCAGCCTGCTGGCCCTGGCGGCGTATGTCGCGGGGGATTCCGTCTTGACTCTGGTGAGAAAGGACTCGCCGGAGCGCAGCTTGCCGGGGATTGTGCTAGCGGTTGCGTCGCTGGTTGCTATGCCGTTGCTGGCACGGAGTAAACGAAGGGTGGCGTCGACGCTGGGAAGTTCGGCCCTCCACGCCGACTCGCGGCAGACGGATATTTGCGCCTACCTTTCCGGCATTCTGTTGCTGGGTCTGCTGTTGAATGCCGGACTGGGTTGGTGGTGGGCAGATCCGGTGGCAGGGTTGGCGATGACGCCGCTGATCGCATTCGAGGGGGTGCAGGCTGTCCGAGGCAAGACCTGTTGCGAGACTTGTTAGAACAGAAATGAAGAAAGCCAGACCACCATCACCGCCGAAACTCGGGTCTCGATTACAGCGGGCGTTTCGCTATGCTGCGGGAAAACACGCGGGCCAGACCCGGAAGCAGACGGCGGTGCCGTATCTTTCGCACCTGATGGCGGTGACGTCGCTGGTGCTCGAGGCGGGCGGCGACGAAGAGATGGCGATTGCGGCGCTGCTCCACGATGTGGTCGAAGATTGTGGTGGGATGCCGAGGCTGCGCGAGATTCGCCGCATGTTCGGGCCGCGCGTGGCGAGAATTGTTGAGGGCTGCACGGATTCGTTTGTCAATCCGAAGCTAGAGTGGATTGTCCGTAAAGGAGAGTATCTGAAGAAATTGAAACACCACGACCACGAAACCCGGCTGGTGTCGGCTTGCGACAAACTGCACAATGTGCGGACGGTGATCGCCGATTACCGGCAGGATGGCGAGCGCATCTGGCGACGATTTAACGGCGGACGGGAAGGAACTCTCTGGTACTATCGCGCGTTAAACGATGAGTTCCAGCGCAAGAAGGGGAACCGTATCACACGGGATTTGGCGCTCGCAGTGGCAGAACTGGAACGGGTGACTGGGGATCGTAGCGCCGGAGATCTGCCGGCAGCCGCGACCGGGACTCGCGGTCGTGACGTCAGGAGATGAACCATGCCGCGGATGATTGAACTGGTCCGCAAGTCGCAGATGTCGGCGAACATGATGCAGGCGGCTGCGCGCGGGGCGCTGATGGTGTCGCCGGGCGAGATGATCGAGATTCTCGTGCACCTGGCCCTGCACAACCGGGTATTTGGCGAGCAGGCTCGCATGACCCTGGCCGGCTGGGACGAGAAGGCTTCGGCGGGTGTTGCGGCCGATCCGAGGACCAGCAAAGAGGTGCTTGACTACTGGCTCGCACCCAAGAACATTCGACCTGTTCTGCTACCTGCTCTGCTGGAGAACCCTTCCGTCACGGAAGAAGAGTTGACCGAGTTGGCGACGACGGGTTCGCGGACGATCGTCGAGGCGATGCTGGTCTGCAAGCGTGTGCACAAATCTCCGGGCCTGACCGAAGCGCTGCGAACGAATCCGCGGCTGCGCGCGAATGAGTTGGCGGCGCTCAACGCTCCTCGAGCCGAGGAGGTGGCGCCGGCGCCGCCCGATTCGGTGGAGGGGCCACACGCTACGGCGGAAGCGGAGCAAACCTCGCAGCAGGAACCCGCCGGCGAACCGTCCGCTGCGCCGGAAGCGGGAAGCGAGGAGGACGAGCGTGTATTGGCGCAGGCCATCGACTACTATCTTCAGGCCAATGCAGCGGAACTGGCGGCAGAACAGGGCAAGCCATTCGAAGCGGTGCGGCTGACGAATGAGGAATTGCCGGGGGCGGCAGAACACACGGCGGGAGGATCGAAGCCGGCACTGGCAGGGGGGCTCAAGCTTGCCAAGAGGCCGATTCCGCCGGCGGACGAACGCCGAGATAGCACGTTGCAGAAAATCGCGAAGTTAGACGTGAAGGGACGCATCGCGCTGGCCATGCGGGGCAGCAAAGAAGAGCGATCCATTCTGATTCGCGACGGCACAAAACTGGTGGCGCTGGCGGTGCTGGATTCGCCGAAGATTTCCGACGGCGAGGTCGAGAAGTTCGCCCTGCAGAAAAACGTGTTGGAAGCTGTCCTGCGGCAGATCCCACTCAAGCGCCGCTTTGCCAAGAACTACAGCATCATGCGCAATTTGGTATTCAACCCGCGCACGCCCATCGACCTCTCGCTCGGGCTGATGAAGAACCTGCTGGTGCATGATCTCAAGAATCTTTCCGGGAACAAGGAAGTTTCAGAAACGATTCGCAAGCTGGCGTTGCGGATGTTCAAACAGAAGGTGGAGAAGAAGAAGGACGACTAACTGCGGCTGGCAGTCCGGAGTTGCTTGTCCCTACACGTGAGAGGCGCATGGCGTCGCAACCATCGGATCCGATTCACGAACTACTCTTCCGGGTGAAGACGATTGCGGTCGTGGGATTGTCAGACCGGCCGCTGCGGCCCAGTCATGGCGTGTCGGCCTACATGCAGGCGCAGGGGTACCGCATCATTCCGGTGAATCCGCTGATTGAGGAGTCGCTCGGAGAAAGGGCACATCCGTCGCTGCACGACGTTCCGGAGAAGATCGATCTGGTCGATGTCTTCCGGCGGCCGGAGTATGTGGACGAGATTGTCGAGCAGGCGATCCAGTTGAAGATTCCGGCGATCTGGCTGCAGGAAGACGTGATTAATGAACGGGCGGCGGCTCGTGCGCGAGAGGCAGGAATGTTCGTCGTAATGGACCGCTGCATTCTGAAAGAACACCGGGCACGGTTCGGGTAGATGGCCTTCCATCTTAAAGAACGCCTAGACAGGCGGATGCTTTGGATATCCGCAGTCGCTGTTCTCGGCCTGTCGGGCAGTGGGCGAGCGCAGGTTAATCCTCTGGACAAGAAATCAACCAGCCAGAACGCTGTGTGTCCGCTGTCGGACGCGCAGACTCAGAAATCGATCGACGCATTCGCCAAGATGGTTCCAACCTTCACGCAGGAGCCGCGTTGCGTGAATTGCCACGGAGGAGTCGATCCGTTTGCCAAGCCGACCAACCATGGCGGAGACACACGGGAGGTGGGGTCGGATTGCGATGAGTGCCACGACGAAATGCCGGCCAAGCGGAGCGGCGAGGCTTCGAAGTGGAGACTTGCGAACCAGGAGCACTTTTTCAAGGGCAAGGACGCGAAGACACTCTGCAAGCAGATGCGGGACGTTTTCAAAGAGGGCGCCGATTTCATCGGCCACCTCATCGACGACAACGGGAACAGCAAATTCACCGAAGTGGCGTTCCTCGGGACGCGCGGCCTGGACAAGTTCGGCCGGTCGTTTGTGAAGAATTACAAGGACGAGCCGCCGCAGCACATCACGCATGGCGGGCTGATCAATCTTGGGACAGCGTGGATCGACGCCATGGGCGGCGAGTTCAAAGGGGACGTCGATTGTGGCTGTGAGCCGTCGCACTACGCGGTGCGCGTGACCTACGACCAGGTTATCAATGTCGCAATGGTGCATGGGACAAAAACCATGGGGCCGATTGACATTCCGATCCGCTTCGATGAGCACGGAAATTTTGAGGGAGAACAGGTGATCTACATCAATGGGAATGAGACGGCATTGATGTGCACCGGGAACTCTACGGCGGCCATGGTGCTGCGAGTTTCAGGGCAGGCGACGGAACAATTTCAGAAGAACCGCATGCATCTGCAGATCGAAAGCGGATCAGGGCTGAAAGGCGTTGCGAACGCGCAGTGTCCGATGGTAAGTCGTAGCGCTCCGATTGCTGCGCGGCAGTCGCAGGCGGTGCTGGAGAAAGATCTCGAGGGACGCGTAGGCGATGCGATGTCGGCCGAGTGGGGCGCGGGCTCCGGACTCGATACCCAGTTTCACGGTCAGATCGTGAAAGTGCAGGGGCCGTGACTATTTCTTTTTCTTCTTGCCCGTGCCTTCGACGGGCGTTCCCGGCACACTGAAATCCCAGACAGAATAGAAAACCTGCGCGCCGCCACCAAACGCGCTGGGGCTCGCTTTGTAGCCTTTCACCGGCCGCAGCACGATCGCGTACTCGCCGGGTTCGAGCGGCTGTCCCATGTGCAGGACGTAAAAGCCGCGCTCTTCTTTGTCGAGGCGGGTCGGCCACCGATCCTCGGAGACCCACTTGCCGCCTTCGGGTCCGCCGCCGCTCATGGCCATCATGTGTTTGGCGTCCATTTTGGTCTGGGTGGCGCCGACCAATCGGTAATTGTCTTTGGTAGGGAACAGCTTCACTACGGCTGGTTCGTAGGCGTCGGGATCGACGCCCGGAATATCGCCGTAGTTGAGCTCGAACATGGGATTGGTGTTGGCGAGTTCACGCGAGGATTTGCGTCCGGGCAGTCCCCAGACGTAGGTCATGCTAGGCGCGCCGGGGCGCATACCCGGCATGAATCCGGACGCCATCGAAAAGGCAGACATGGCCATCATCCCGCCGGGACCGGCACCCATGGCTGCGAAGCTCAAGCCTTCGGTGGCGAGGCTGCGCAACATCATGCCGCCGGGACTGACGCCCCCTTTGAATTTTGTTTGGCCGATCTGCGCGCTGGATGGGGAAATCTCTTGCTTGCCTTTGTTGGGTTCCAGCATCAGGTAGACGTGCGGCATCTGCGCGGCGGAATAGTTCATGGAGAACATGGAGCCAAACATGCCGCCCATGCCCATGGCGCTCATCTGCGACTGCATCGCGGCCATCTGTTGCGGATTCATGCCCATTGCGCCGGAGCTGCGCATGCCGCCATTGACCGCTTCTGCTGCTGGCGAACTGGTTTCGGGCTGGGGACCGTGGGCGGGTTGCGGGTTGGATTCCGGCGGCGTTGCGTCTGGGTTGCTACTCGCCGTCTTTTCCGCCTTGGCTGAAAGCTCCGTCGGTGCAGTTACCGCAGAAGCTGCAGGGGCCGGTTGTGCCTCCAGGGCGGCCTGCTTCTTCTTCTGCTTAGCCTGCAACATTGCGCGCAGGACGGCGGAACTGACGCCCTGGTTCTTGAGATCGATCAGCGCGTCGCCGGAGATGTCGAAGTCGCTCTCGGAAACTTCGATGATCTTGGTCAGAGTTTCATCGTCAAAATGGTTCTGCGTCATCAGGACGATGTCGGCGTTCCTGAGTACTTTTTTTTCTTTCTTGTCGTCCTGAGCGATCGTGGCAGAGAGGAGCAGGAGTACACAGCTGGCAGCAAGAAGCAGTTTTTTTGGCATGGCTTTCCCCGAACCGATGGCATGGGGAGAATGCCTGAAATGTTTGTCAGCGACTGCTCTTGGTGCGAGATTATAACAGCGAGCGTCGGCCGGAGCGTTCGGAATTACGCGCTGTAGCCGCCGTCTGCGGGCAGGCTGGCGCCTGTTATATAGCTGGCCTCAGGGCTGGCGAGGAAGGCGACGAAGTTGGCGACTTCTTCCGGCTGCGCATAACGCTGCAGCGCAACATTCTGGACGGTGCCCTTGGCCCACTCGCCGGTGGCTGGATTCATGTCGGTATCGGTCGGGCCGGGCTGGACGTTGTTCACCGTGATGCCGCGGGGTCCGAGATCGCGGGCAAGGCCCTTAGTGAATCCAACGATGGCGGCCTTGGTGAGCGCGTAGACTGAGCCGCCAGGGAAGGGGACGCGGTCGCTGTTGCAGCTGCCGATATGGATGATGCGTCCGCCGTCGCGCATGTGACGGACGGCTTCCTGCGTGGCGACGAACAGGCCCTTGATATTGATGGCGATCATGCGCTCGAAATCCGCGAGAGGGAACTGGTCGATGGGCGCAACCGCGACTATGCCGGCATTGTTGACGAGAATGTCGAGGGCGCCGAAGGTCTTTGCCGTTTGCGCGACGGCCGCACGAGTGGCTTCAGCGTCGGCTGAGTCTGCCTTGATGGCCAGGGCCTTGCCACCCGAGGATTCAATGGCGCGGGCGACTTCCTGCGCCTTCTCGGGCGACGCGCTGTAGGTGAGCGCAACGGCCGCGCCGTCAGCGGCCAGGCGTTTGGCGATTGCTGCCCCGATGCCGCGCGAACCGCCGGTTACGAGTGCAACTTTCCCTGCCAAGTTCTGGGACATTCGGTTCTCCGCTCTGTGTCGGAATTTACAGGTGCAGATCCGTGCGCGGACCGATCGTGATCAGGGTGGCATCGTCGCGCAGGCCGGTGCCGTTGACGAATTTCCTGACGTCGGCCATCAGATTTTCGAGCGAGGCGTCCGGGGACTGCATCTGTGCCAGCAGTCGCTCGGAGCCATACTCTTCGCCCGATCCCAGCGCAGCCTCGGTGATTCCGTCCGAATAGATCGCAAGTCGCGATCGGGGACCAAGAGTGATCGCCGTCTCAGAAAACTCGCAGACCGTGATGCCGAGGGGCAGACCGCGTTCCGTAGTGATCCAGCGATGGCCATCGGGTTCAACCAGCAGCGGCGGCAGATGTCCGGCGCTCGCCAGGCGCACGGTGCGGGTCGCGGGATCGAATTCGGCGTAGGCCATGGTGACGAAACGTCCGCTGGGAAAATCCTCGACCATCATGTTGTTGAGGCGAGTGAGTACTTCTCCCGGTCCGGATCCGGTTTGGGCGAGCGAACGCAACATACCGCGGGTGGCTGACATCAAGAGCGCTGCCGCGGTGCCCTTACCAGACACGTCCGCGAGAACCAGTCCCCAGCGTCCGTTAGGCAAGGGAATAAAGTCGAACCAGTCTCCACCGATCGCGCCGGCGGGGAGGGAGAGCCCGGAGACCGCAAATCCGGGAATCAGTGGAGAACTTCGGGGTAGCAGCGCTTCCTGAATTGCGCGTGCCTCTTCGGCTTCCCGGCTCATGCGTTCGCGCTGGTCGCGTTCATCGTTAAACCGGCGGGCATTCTGTACGGCGACGGCCACGTGCGAGCAGAGGCTTTGCAGCAGACGAATCTGCGCCGGAGAGAACGCGTCAAGTTCGCAGTGAGAAGCGGTGAAGACTCCAATCAGATGATTTTCAACATGGAGAGGGATGGCCACTTCCGAACGCGTCCCTTCTTCGCACGCCATGTAGTAGGGGTCGACGGAAACGTCTGGGGCATAGCGCAGTTTGCGGGTAGCGGCAACGTATCCGACCATGCCTTCGGTGCCGACCTTGAGGCGGTGGCCTCGGTCGTGGGCGGTGCAACCGCAGGTTCCAGAGAGAACGAGTTCGCCTTGTGCCTGGTCATGAAGATAGATATTGATTTCGACGCAACCCAGCGACGCCGCCACTTCTTCGGTGATGCGCTGCACGATTTCGTCCATGTCGAGGCTGGACGTGATGCGTTGCGCGAACTTCTGCAGGCGGATGAGTTCGGCAATCTTCAGGGTCGAGGTGTCCGTAGAGGGCGGGTTCGACAGTTCGAAGTCGGCACGTGGGGCGGTGGCCACGAGGGTGCTCCTCTCCCTTAAGCGTTCAACCTTCCGAGGTAATGGATGTCGCCAGTCAGCTCTCTGATTCTCTTTTTGTTCGAGGTGAGCGCGGGTTGCGGATCTTCCGGATCTCGTCCAACCGCTCGCGGATTCGCTTCTCAATCCCCTCGTTTGTGGGGTGATAGTAAACGCGATCTCGCAAGCCGTCGGGCAGACACTGCATGCCCGCGACTTTAGCTTCTGAGTCGTGGGCGTATTCGTATCCCTTGCCGTAACCGAGACCTTTCATCAACCCGGTGGGAGCGTTGCGCAGATGCAGAGGGACGGGCTCCTGGGCGGTGCGTTCGACATCTTCCTGCACTGCGCCATAGGCGGTATAGAGTGCATTCGATTTCGGGGCCAGCGACAAATACACGACAGCCTGAGCCAGCGCGAGATTGCCTTCGGGCATGCCGATAAAGTCCACGGCGTCGCGGGCGGCCATACAGAGGGCGAGAGCATTCGGATCCGCGAGCCCGATGTCTTCGACCGACATGCGGACGACGCGCCGGGCAACGTAGAGCGGATCTTCTCCGGCTTCGAGCATGCGGGCGAGCCAATAGAGAGCGGCGTCGGGGTCGCTGTCGCGCACGGACTTGTGCAGGGCCGAGATCAGGTTGTAGTGCTCCTCGCCGGCCTTGTCGTAGAGCAGAACGCGTTTCTGGACAGCCTCGTGCACGACCTCATCGGTGATTTGGTTTGTTTCCGCCTGTCTGACCAGGGACGTGGCGACTTCGAGCACGTTGTAGGCGCTGCGAGCGTCGCCGCTGGAGTAGGCGGCAATTTTCTGGAGAGCTTCATCGGAAGCCTGGAGATGGAGGGCGCCAAGGCCGCGTTCAGAATCCGCGAGCGCGCGCTGGAGAAGGGTGACGATCTGTTCCTCGCTGAGTTGCTTGAGAACGTAGACGCGGCAGCGCGACAGCAGAGCGGAGATGATTTCGAACGACGGATTCTCCGTTGTGGCGCCGACCAGCCGGATGCTGCCTTTTTCGACATAGGGGAGAAATGCATCCTGCTGCGCCTTGTTGAAGCGGTGAATCTCGTCGACGAAAACAATGGTGCGCGTGCCGTATTGGCGGGCGCGGTCGGCGTCGGCCATGACCTGCTTGATTTCCTTGATGCCGGAGAGTACGGCCGAAAACTCGATGAACTCAGCCTTGGTGATGCGAGCGATGATCTGCGCGAGGGTCGTTTTGCCGGTGCCGGGCGGTCCCCAGAAGATCATGGATCCAGGGTCGTCACGCTCGATCTGCACCCGCAGAGGCTTCCCCGGACCGACGAGGTGCTCCTGTCCGACAAATTCCTCGAGCGTACGTGGACGCATTCGGTCGGCGAGCGGACGAGTGGCATCACGCACCGTGCTTTCGTTCGGAAGGGGCTGAAATAAGCTCACGTCGACCTTGTTCTCGCTGCTTCATAGAGCACAATGCTCGCCGCCACTCCGGCGTTCAGGGATTCGACCGGCGCTGCCTGCGGGATGAGCACTGTCTCGTCCATTTGATGCATCAGGTCCCGCGACAGGCCCGCGCCTTCGTTGCCGATGAAGATTGCCAGGGGCAGAGTCCAGTTTGCTTCGGGAAGCGGTGTTCCCTTGTGCGACGACGTTGCGACCATGCGCACGCCACGCTGGCGAAGAAGCGGAATCAGTTCCGCGGAGGCGATCTGCGCCACCGGCAAGCGAAAGATCGATCCCGCCGATCCGCGCAGGGCTTTCGCGTTATACGGACTTACCGTACCTTCAGCCAGGAAGACTCCGGCGGCGACAAAGGCCTCTGCAGAGCGCAAAATCGTTCCCAGGTTTCCCGGGTCCTGCAAGCCCGCAGCGACCACTACGGGTCCAATACCCGCTCGCTCCAAAATGCGAATCGCGGAAGTCGGTCGAATGCGGACCAGTGCGGCCACACCCTGCGGAGTTTCGCTGGGAACGATCGATTTGAACAGGGAGTCGGGCAGCAGCAGAGTTTCAACCCGTGCGTTGATCTGCGACAGGAGCTTTTCGGCGAGGGGCTGAGCCGATTCTGCAAAGAACACCCCGCCCAGTCGCTGGCCGCTGCGGATCGCCTCCTCCACCAGCTTCACTCCCTCGATGGCGCACTCGCCGTCGGCCGTGAGTTCGGCGCGACGGAAAGCCTGGCGCAATTCCTTCAAGCGGGGATTGTGACGCCCGGAGACGCGGCGCAATCCTGCGCGATCACTGGACCCTGGCGGAGATTTCATGTCGTGCTTCATGAGTCCCGTCTAGAACCAAGATAATACGCGCTTTGGTTTCGAAAGCGTCCAAGGCGGCCTCGATGTATGGTAAATTTCATTGTTTACGCCCACAACCAGGAAGGAAACCGAGTGCGCGCGGAAATCCTGAAGATCAAAGCTGACAGCCCGGAAGCATCGCTGGTCAAATACGCGGCTGAACAAATCCAGGCAGGAAAGGTGTTAGGAATGCCGACCGATACGTTTTACGGTCTGGCGGCTGATCCGTTCAACCTGCGCGCGGTGGAGCGCGTGTACGAGATCAAGTCGCGGCTGCGGCATAAACCACTGTCGCTGCTGATCGAAGATGTCGATCAGGCCGAGGAATTCGCCGGTCCGTTGCCCGAAGACTTCAAACTCCTGGCGCGTCGCTTCTGGCCCGGTCCGCTGACGATGATTGTGCCGGCGGCGTCGCATCTTCCGCTCAAAGTAACCGCCAACACTGGCAATGTTGCTTTGCGCGTGCCAGCGGCAGAGATACCACTCGCGGTCGTGCGGGCGGCAAAGATTCCCATCACTGCAACGTCGGCCAATCTGAGTGGCGCGGTTGAGTGTACGACCGCAGAGCAGGTCCGCGACCAATTGCAGGACCGCATTTCGCTCATCGTGGATGGCGGCAAGTCGCCGCGCGCGCTTCCGTCCACGATCGTACATTTCTCCAACGATGGCTCCTGGCAGATTCTGCGTGAAGGCGCTGTCCCCGCCAAAGAGATTGCTGAAGCACTCGCTTGAGCAATGGCGGACGAGCGTACTCCCAACCAGCAAAAGAAGTTCGCGCGAATCTTCTGGCTGCTGCTTCTGGCCGTGGTCGCCGCCTTTGTGCTGTTCATGGGGGTCACCGGATTGCGCATCGTGCGTGCGGCCGATGAACTCCCGGCGCAGCATGCCGATACGCTGGTGATCTTCGGCGCAGCGGAATATGCGGGACGTCCGTCACCGGTCTACAAAGCGCGACTGGATCACGGCTTCGGTCTCTTCCAGAACGGAATGGCCCCGGTGGTGATCACGACCGGAGGCGCGGGCCACGATCCCGATTTCAACGAAGGCGCCGTAGGACGGGACTACCTGGCGCGGCGGGGCGTTCCGGAACAGAGACTGATCGCCGAGACCCAGAGTGCCGATACGGCGCAGTCGGCGGTGCGCGTGGCGAATATCATGCGCGCGAACGGCATGCACACCTGCATCGCGGTGAGCGACGCCTATCACGTGTTTCGTATCCGGGCGCTGCTCGAGCACGAGGGAGTGCAGGCGGAGGTGGCGCCGCGTCCGGAATCACGTCCCAAAACGTCATGGCTGAAATTCGTGGCCGTGATGCGGGAAGCAATGAGTTATCTGTTGTGGGAGTTTGGGCTTACCTAGAGCAGGCTACGAGCTTCGAGCTGCGGGCTTTGAGCAACCGGATTCCCAATCAGGGTCAACGTTTTTTGAACGAGCTTGCTCGAAGGGCGCAGGGCCACTTCCTACCATCCCATCTTCTCTTTCAATTTCGTGATGTGCGCCACATGATGGCGTCCATGCCAGGAATATAGCGCCAGGTTTTTCTCCAATGACATCGAGCCCAGTTCAGGATGGCGGAAGGTGCGCTTCCAGTCGGAGTCGGTGAGGCTGCGCAGAAACAAACTCCAGCGCTGGTGTAGCGAGTCGAGGAACGCCAGCGAGACTTCGATCGGCGCATTTTTGGCTTCGGGCAATTCGGCCCAGCGATCTTCCATATAGGGCCGGATGGTGGGGTCGTCCTCGGTCAACGCCAGCTTGAAACGGACGTAGGAATTCACGTGACTGTCGGGGAGGTGATGCACCACCTGGCGGACGGTCCATCCGCCCTCGCGATAGGGAGTATTCAACCGCGCATCGGTGAGTCCCTGCACGGCGGCGCGCAGGCGGGCCGGGGCTTGCTCGATGTCATTGAGGTATTGCTCCTTCTGTTGCGGGGTCAGTGGGACGTCGAATGAGAATTTGCCGATGGGGTAGCGCGGGTCAGTGGTCATGGTCGCCTCGGCTGGGTAGGATGACACGAACCTTGAGAGCGGTGCAGAAAATGAGTGAACGGATGACAGTTGACGGTTGCCAGATGTGAGGTTGAGCTTTCGACCGAGCTCCAAGGGCAGGACATCCCGGGAATCAGAAGAACTCCCCACATGAATCAGAAAAGGGTTGTGTGCTCGACAGCGTCGAGGCCATGGACGATGGCGCACGCGTCGCCAACGATCAGGTGTTGATGACCGTGGCCAGCGCGTGTGTTCTCCACGAGCGTTTCAGGCTGGCGGCATAGTGGCAAACGGGGATGAGGATGCGCTCTGGGAGCGCTATTTCACCATTGCAAGAATGCGTACGGGGGCTTCGGCCGTATTTTTGGTCTTGATCGGGGCAACAATGACCAGCGAGCCGGTTTCAGGCAGGCCGGAGAAACGAGTGGCGCCGTCAACGACATAGTTGCCGTGAAGCGCGAGCTGACGGGCTAGAGTACGATCCGCGGCGAGGTTGGTGCGCGTTTCTACGGCAAAGCCGAGAATGTAACGGGCGTCCATCAGGAACTGGGCGGCTTCGGCGGTAATGGGTAGTGTGGTTGCGGCGGGGTTAGCGCTGTTTCCGCGGCGTATCGCGACTACAGCTCCCTGCGGCACCACTCCGCGCTGCGATTCCCACGCGGCGATGTCATCCAGCGTGATCTGTGGCTCCTGATCCGAATCTCTCAGGTCCATCACGACCAGCGGCGCAATCAGGCGTTCGGCCGGGATCTGCCCGGCGGACCATGTTCCCGGAATCAGCGCGGCAGGCGAGATGATCCGCGTGACTGACGGAGCTTTGGCCGCGGCTGGATCCGAACTCTCCGCGCCGGTCAGGTCGACTACATGCGAATATCGGTTGTCCGGTTTTGGTCCGGTGCGCCGGTCGGCGAACAGCAGGAGAGCCAGCACGAGCGCGTAGCCGATGATGAATGACCGAATCTTCACAATTTTCTTTGTTACGTCTTGGAAGGGAAGCCAAATCCCCGCCGCGGCTGCCCGCGACGGTAAGTTGCCGTCGCGACTGCCGGCGGGTCGCCGGCGCTACCAAGTGAGTAAGACGTGAGTCTCACCCTAATTGTTGCCCGCCCGCTACAGCCTGGCAAACCACATTCGGACATGGCCGGGTGCGCATCACGACTCTGCACCGTAACTGGTTGCAGCAGCAAACTTTCGTTATCGTTGTCTTGTTTCGGTGTTAGCAACGGGCGCGTTAGAATATTGTTAACCCTCCAGGAACAAGTTTGCACACCTGCCGCTCTGCGGTGGGGGCCCTGGGATCTGAGGATTAGATGTTCGGCCGCGAAGAAAAGGTCTCCGCAATTCGGCTCACCGCCGTGCAGTACTTGATTCTCGCCATCTTTCTGGTGCTGGCGTACGGCCTATGGCGGCTGCAGGTAATGCAGAGCGACAAGTACTCGTTGCTGGCGGAGATGAACCGCGTCCGCAACGTGCCGATTCTCGCCCCGCGCGGCCGCATTCTCGATCGCGAGGGCCGTGTCATCGTCGACAATTACCCGTCGTTTTCGGCGCTGCTGCTGCGCGATTCCTCGCGCGATCTGAACGCCGACGCCGACATGATCGCGCAGGGGCTGCATCTGAACGCGGAAGAAGTGCGGCAACGTATTCGTCGCTTCGCTTCGATGCCGCACTATCAGCCGATCTTCCTGAAGGAAGACATTACTCCTGACGAACTGGCCTTCATCGAGTCGCACAAGAACGAACTGCCGGAACTCGACACCATCATGGCGCACCGCCGTCTGTATCCGCGCAACGGATTCATGGCGCACCTGGTCGGCTACGTCGGCGAAGTCAGCGAAGACATGTTGAACCAGCCGCAGTTCGAACTCTACAACCCGGGCGACGTGGTCGGCATAAGCGGCGTGGAAAAGCAGTACAACAATCTTCTGATGGGCAAGAACGGCTCGCGGCGCGCGCTCGTTGACAGCCGCGGCCGCGAAGTGGGACGGCTGGATGAGACTCCGGCCGAACCGGGCAAACAGCTCAAACTGACTATCGATCTCGACCTGCAGATTGCCGCCGAGCAGGCGCTGGAAGGGAAGAACGGTGCGATCGTTGCGATGGACCCGCGCACCGGCGAAATTCTGGCGATGGTGAGTCGGCCGACGTTCGATCCCAATCACTTCGCGGTGAAAATTTCCAAAGATGAGTGGTCGAAGCTGATTAACGATCCCGACAAGCCTCTGCTGAATAAGGCCATTCAGGCGCAGTTGGCACCGGGTTCGACCTTCAAGATCATCATGTCGGTCGCGGGATGGCAGGAAGGGATCGCGCAGACGCTGCATGTGAATTGCAACGGCGGGGCGACGTTCTATGGGCGGCGGTTCGGTTGCCATCTCAAAACCGGCCACGGCGCAGTGGATCTGGAAAAGGGAATCGCGCAATCCTGCGACGTCTTCTTCTACACTTTGGCGGAGAAACTGGGTATCGACCGGATTGCCAAGTACGCGACTCTACTCGGGCTCGGGCAGAAGACCGGAATCGATCTACCGAACGAAGTCAGTGGGGTTATGCCTTCCGAAGAGTGGAAGATCCGGAACTTGAAACAGAAGTGGTTTGCCGGGGAAACGATTTCGGTAGGGATTGGGCAGGGCGCCGTCGCAACGACGCCAGTGCAGTTGATGCGCGCGGCGGCAGCTGTTTCGACAGACGGTCGTCTGGTTGTGCCCCATGTGATCAATCCGTCGGAACTCCCGCCGGGTTTCGTCGAGACCACGCGCTATACCGAAGTGAAGAACATCCCGATTGACTCGACAGGCTGGAACGCGATCACGGATGCCATGGTGGAAGTACTCTTGCCCGGGGGGACCGCGCCGTCGGCCCACATTCCAGGCATCGATATTGCGGGCAAGACCGGGTCCGCGCAGATTGTCTCGCTGGAGACACGCAAGAAGCATGCGCAGAACGAGGACTTCGCGCAGAATGGATGGTTTGTCGGGTTCACCCCGCGGCGCAATCCCGACGTCATCGTAGTTGTGTTGTTCGAAGGCGGCGAGCACGGCAAACTGGCCGCACGCCTGGCCACACAGGTCCTCAAAGCCTACGTCGACAAGCAACGCCGAACACCAACCAAGATGGCCGGCCCGGTAAAGAAAGTGGAAATTGGCGGCATGTGGACGGACCCCGGCGATGAGCGCGGCGATTTGCACGGAGGGCGGTTTGTGCTGGATATCGCGCAGAAGAAAGTTCCGCTGGCCGTGGCAGCGCCGGGACTGCGTTAAGACTGTGCCTTCCGCGAAACACTGACGTAGAGCACCGGCATCATCACCAGCGTCACTAACATCGAGAGCGTAAGTCCGCCTATCACTGCGATGGCCAGCGGTTTTTGCAGTTCCGCGCCGGATCCGATGCCCAGAGCCAGCGGCAACAATCCGAAGAGAGTGCACAGCGTGGTCATCAGGATGGGGCGCAGGCGGATCCGTCCAGCTTGCACGAGCGCCTCAGCCACTGGAAGCGATTCGCGCTGGTGTTCGTAATATTCAAACAGGATGATTCCGTTCTTGACTACCAGACCCACCATGAGAATGATCCCCATGAACGACGAAACGTTCAGCGGTGTGCCGGTGATGAACAGCAGCAAGAACACTCCTGCCAGCGACAGGGGCGCCGCCGAAATGATGACCAGCGCGGGCAGGAAGGCACGAAACTGGATAACCAGGACTGCGAAAACGGCGACAAGCGCCAGCGCCAGGACAAACAACAATTCGCGAAACGAACTTTGCTGGCTTTCGTATTGTCCGCCGACCTCAGAGAGATATCCGACCGGAAGTTTTGTGCCGGCGAGGACTTTTTTCACATCGCCGATGGCACTGCCCAGATCGCGGTTCTCGAGCCTGGCGGTCAGCGTGACCATCAGGCGCTGATTCTCGCGCAGCAATTCGTTCTGGCCGCGCTCTCGGGTGATGGCCGCCAGAGACTGCAGTGGGACCATCTGTTTGCCTGGGGTCAGGATGGGATACTGGCGGATGTTCTGTTCCTGAAAACGAAACTCGTTCGGATAGCGGACGCGGATGGGAATCAAGCGGTCGGAGCGGCGCAGTTCGGTGGAAGTGGCCCCCAGCAGGCCATCGTGCACCTGCTGCGATACCTGGTCGACGGTCAAACCGACGTGTGCCGCAAGCCCGGGGTCGACGTTGATCACCAGTTCAGGATTGCCGCGGCGCGGGCCCTTGAAATCGACGATGCCTTCAATCTTCTGAATTCGCGGCGCGAGATCATCGGCGATTCGATACAGTTCGTCGGCATCGCTGCCGAAAACCTTGATTTCTACCGGTTCAGGCGAGCCTTCCAGATCCCCGAGCATGTCCTGCAAGAGTTGCACAAACTCCACGTCGACTGCGGCGATGTTGTTGTTGATCTGCGCGCGCAAGTCGTCGATCACTTCCTGGGCGTCGCGATTCCGCTGCGAGCGTGGCTTGAGTTTCACCAGAATGTCGCCCTTGCTCTGCTCGGTGGCGAACAGCCCGAGTTCGCTGCCCGTGCGGCGCGAGAACGCGGAGACCTCCGGAACCGCTCCCACTTTTTGTTCCATCTGTCGCGCCAGCAAGTCGGTTTCGGAGAGCGACGTTCCCGGCGGGGTCAGGTAGTCGACGACAAAGCCGCCCTCATCCATCTCAGGCAGAAACCCGGTATGCAGCCGGAAGTACGCGACGACGGGAAGAGCAATCAGCAGCAGTGCGGCAAGGCCGACGAGCAGGCGGTTCGCCAGCGCCCAGCGAATCCCGCGTTCGTAGAGGCGGTTGACGGGTTCGATGAAGCGCGACGAGGAGTCGCGGAACTCGGCACGGGAGAGCAAATATCCGGAGAGAAGAGGAATCAACGTCAGCGAATAAAGAAGAGAAATGAGGACCGAAGCTGCCAGGGTAAGGGAGAGCGCGTGGAAGAAATCTCCGACGGTTCCAGTCAAGTAGCCCAGGGGAAGAAAGACGACGACCGTGGTCAGCGTGGATCCAACTACCGGTCCGATCAATTCGGCGGTGCCTTTTTCGACGGCATCCTGCAGCGATTCGCCGGCGCCGAGGTGACGGTAGATGTTTTCGACCACGACCACCGAATCGTCGATGACCAAGCCGATGGCGACGGCCAGGCCGCCGAGCGACATCAGGTTCAGCGTTCCGCCCAAAATCTCGACGAAAAAGAATGTCGCTACCACGGTGAGCGGCAGACTCACAGCGGCGACGACCGTGATCTGTGCCTGCCGGAGAAACACGAACAGGATGACGATGGCCAGCAGTCCGCCGATCAAGACCGCGTCGCGCACACTGGCGATCGATTCCTGCACGAATTCCGCCAGATCGTAAACCGTCGAGAGGTGCAGCGTGGACGGAATCACGTTGCTGCTGTGAAACGCGAGATCCTTGACCTGGCGCGAAATGTCGATGATGTTACCGCCAATCTGGCGGGTGATGTCGAGGATCGCTGCAGGGCGGCCATTGCCGGTAACCAGCGTGCGGCGATCGGCAGTGCCTTCCCGAACCGTGGCAATCTCGCGCAGACGTACCAGGCTTTGCGGATCGGTGCTGACGACGACGTTGCCGACATCGTCGATGCTCCGGAGTTGCGTATTCGTGAGCACCAGGAATTGCTGATAGTTGCTGTCGAGACGGCCAACACTGGCGATGGTGTTGGTGGCGCGCAGGCGCTCGGCGATGTCGGGCAGATTCAGGCGATGGGCGAGCGCTTTTTGCGGATCCACCACCACCGAAATCTCGCGTGCATCGCTGGCCTTGACTTCCACCCGGCCCACGCCCGGCACGCGGCTGAACCAGGGCTTCAGGTTATAGACGGCGAAATCGTTGAGATCGGCGTCGGGCACGTTGCCGTTGAGAATCAAGCTGAGGATCGGAAACACGGCGGGCGTGAGACGCTCAACCTCGATCTCCGCATCCGGCGGCAGGGAGGCGCGAGCGTCGTTCACTCGTGCCTGCACCTGTTGCAACGCCTGCAGCATGTCGGCGTCGCGAGCAAAGAGTACCGAAATCTCCGCGCCGCCGCGAATCGTGCGCGACCGCACCCGGCGCACGTGCGGCACGGTTGCGACGTTTTCTTCCAGGGGACGAGTCACGGTGAGCAAGGTGACGTCGGGCGACAGATCGCCGGCATGCACCAGCACAATCACGCGCGGAAAGTTCAGTTCGGGATAGATATTGCTGGGCAGGCGCCAGAGAGAGATGAGGCCAGCAATGGTGAGCGCTCCGGTCAGCAGAAGCACAGCCGGGCTGTTGTGGCGGCACCAGCGGACGAGGTTCATGGTTTGACGCGCACTTTGGTCTTGTCGGGCAGACCGTACCCGCCGGTCAAAATGATCTTGTCGCCTTCATTCACGCCGGAGAGGATCTGGACCTTGTCGTTGGTCTGGGTGCCGAGCGTGACCGCGACGAACTCGGCTTCGTCACTTGTGAGCCGGTAAACATGGGGCTCACCGGCTTCGTCGGGATAGATCGCCTGTCGCGGTACCACCAGGCCGCGCGCCAGTTCGCGCAGGGGTAATTCGACGGAAACAAACATGCCCAGCTTGAGCCGGCGTCCAGGATTCCTTATCTGGATCCGGACTGTTCCGTTGCCGGTTGCGGGATCGACGGACGGTAGTACGGCGGCGACCTGTGCCGGGAAGGTTGGTTCGGGCGCCTCCGTGGTCTGGAACTGGAAGTCTGTGCCTGGTTGAACCTGCGATAGCCGCGAGCCCGGAACCTGGCCCTGCAGTTCGAGCGTGCTGACGTCGGCCACTTCGACGACGGGCTGCGCACTGGTGCCATCGACCTGCTCGCCCGCGCCGAGAAAACGGTGAACGACCGTGCCCGCAAACGGAGCGCGCAGAATCGATCGCGAGAGTTGTGTCTGCGCCGCCGACCGCGCCGCCTCCGCCTGCTTGAGCAGCGATTCGTTTACCGCGAGCAAGGTGCGAGCGTCTTCCACCTCTTTGCGTGCAGTAATGCCGCGTCGCAGAAGGTCCTCGTTTCGTTCCGCGGAGATGCGCGCGTTTTCAACATTGGCTTGGGCTTGCGCCACCGTTGCTTCGGCCTGGCGAAGCTGGTCTTGAAGAGATGAGTTATCGAGCAGCGCCAGTGGTTGATCGGCTTTCACGGCGTCGCCTTCGTTGACCAGCACACTGTGGATTCGTCCCGGTACGAGCGCGGAGATTTTGGCGTCGAGATTGGGAGGGGCCGCGAGGTTCCCGCTGACTCGCAAACGCTCGGCGAGGGGCTCTTTGTGCGCCACGACCACGGTGACCTCAGGCACGGCCGTTTCTTCATTGGCCGACGTGCTCTTGTTGCACGCCACCGTGAGGAGCGGTAGAGCAATCAGGAACGCGATCGTCCGGCGTGGGAGCTGCGTCTCAGTCAAGTGGCGCCCCCACGATGTTCTCAAGAGCGGCGAAGGAACTCTGCACGGCAAACAGGCTGTCCAGATAGGTCTTGCGCGTTTCATTCAGCCGGCGCTGGGCGTCGATCAGCGTCAGCAGATTGCTCTTTCCGTAGCGATAACTGTCTTCGGCCATCTGCTCGAGCTTTACGGTTTGCGGCACGACCTTGTCCCCGAACTGAGTTGCCTGCCGCGATTTCGCCACGTAGTCATAATATGCCGCAATCACCTGGGACGACGCATTGTTACGCTGCGCCTGCAGCGCGAGGCGGAGGAAGTCGAGTCGCGCGTTGGACTGAGCGACTTCTCCCTGCCCGTGATAGAAAATCGGCAGAGCCATGGCAATTTGCCCGCGCGGTCCGACGTTGAAATCAGGCGGCGAGTTCAAGTCCACCCCAGCCTGCAGATCAAGATTCGGAATGCGCTGGGCCTTGGCCAGGCTCAGTCGCCGTTCTTCGACGACCATATCCTGCGTGGTGCGGAGGAGATCGGCGTTGGAGCGAAGCGCAGTCTCGGTGACCGCCTGGATCCCCTGCGTTTGGGGAAGGTCTTGCAACCGGCCTGACAGGTTGAGCGGGCCTTCCAGCGGACGGCTCAGCAGCGCTGCCAGTTGCGCATCGGCGATCTTTTGAGCCTCGACGGCGCCTGCGTATTCGGCAGCGGCGCGCGCGGCTTCGACTTCGGCCTGGATGGTTTCCAGTTCGGCAACGTCTCCTACTTCAAACCGCTGCCTCACGACGTCATTGATGCGAGTGGCGAGGTCGAGCGCCGCTTTTGACTGCTCCGCTTGAGCGCGTGAGAGAAGAGCGCGGAAGAACGCTTCGCGAGTGCGCTGGCGAATCTGACGCGAGAGAACGGTGATGTCGATCTCGGTGGATTTCTGTTCTTCCCGCGACAGGGCCCGTCGCTTGCCACGTTGGCCGCCCAGTTCGATGGGCTGATCCCAAAGCAGGCTTTCATGGGGCAGGTCGCGCGCTGCGGCAAAACTCACGGCAGGGTTCGGAAACTGCGAAGCGATCTTGAACCCGGCGAGCGTGACCGCTCGCTGCTGCCGTGCAGCGCGCAGTTCCAGGTTGTCGCTGTCGGCGATGGAGAGGGCCTTCGGCAGGTCGATCGCGGTCTCTTGTGCACAGGCCAACGCGCCGGTCAGGACTATGCCGCAGAGGACGCGCCGCGCAAGAGAGAAAGGTGAGCACACAACCGTCGACCGGAATGAGGCTTGCCTTGATCCGCACAACATCATCGTGGAAAAGCTTATCCTACACTGCGAAACCTCAAATCTCCGGAATCCAGGGGATCGCGCAGAAGCCCCTGCAATCCACGACGAACGTTGGGTTCCCCCGGCCGAGGCCCCGGGGCTCGAACACGAGTACCGGGTAGACGGCCAATTTCGCGCTAAGTGCATGTACCATCGGCACTTTGCAGCCATCGTTCCATGACTTCCGTAACTTTGCGACTGAGATGCCGGGGTGTAATCTCGCCCTGAAATGGGTACACCGCTCGATCGGGTGGCGTAGGCGCCAGAGAGGGAGGTTGTCGCGACCGTGTCTGACGCAGGCAAACAAACCGTGACCGAAGTGAGCAAGAGCCGCAAAGGCTACGCGGACGTGCAGGGCGCACCGCGTTTTCCCATCAAACTTCCGGTGGCATTGAAGTCGGGAGAGGCGACGATCGCCGAGACACAGAACATTTCCGCCAACGGTGTCCTGTTCCGCATGGATGCCGATGTACCCGTCGGGTCCGCCGTTGATTTCACGATTTCGCTGCCCGCTGATGTTGTAGGCGCGGAAGCCGATGTTCAAGTGGATTGCCGTGGCCGCGTGGTGCGCTGTTTCCAGGATGGCGGCCGGCGTGGTGTGGGTGTAGTGATTGACGAATACAGGTTCGAACGCAGGTAGGGACCAAGGGGACGATGGGAAGCACGCCAGTCAGCGTCGAGCAGACCGAACTCGTGCAGCCGGATGACGGCAAGGCTACGATCCGCGTGATCGTGGCTGATAGCCAGGCGATTTTCCGCGCCGGACTGCGCAAGATCTTTGCTCTGGAAGATGACATCCGGGTTGTTGGCCAGGCTGAGACCGTCCCGCAGACGATTACCGCGGTCCAGAAATTTTCCGCCGACATTCTGATCTTTGAAGCCGCTCTTAGCCCGAATCCAGCCGACACCGTCTCCGACTTGCTTCGCAGTGCCAAGTGCCGCCTCGTGGTTGTGCTCCAGGAACCCGACCAGGAAATGACGCTGGAAATGTTCCGCCGCGGCGCTCATAGCATCATTTCGCGGGAAGTCGAACCGGAAATGCTGGTCGAGTGCCTGCGCAAAGTTGCCGCCGGCGAGCCCTGGCTGGAGAGCCGCGCCGTTGCCTGGGTGCTCGACGCCTATCGCACACAGGGACTGCGCCCGGCAGGGTCGCGTCCCAAGGTGCAGCTGACCCCGAAGGAATCGCTCATCGTTTCTTGTGTCACCCAGGGCATGAAGAACAAAGAAATTGCCCTGCGCGTGGGGACGACCGAGCAGGTCGTCAAGAACTACTTGCGCAAAGTCTACGATAAGCTGGGTGTGGCCGACCGTCTGGAACTGGCCCTGTACTGCCTGAACCATCGCGTGGTTAACGCCGAAGTGCCGCCCAAGCCAGCCGAGCCGACCAACGGCCTGGCGAGCGATGCCGCGGCCGCGGCAGCCGCCGGATCCGGATCCAATTCCTAGTTCCATCTTCTAGTACAATCTCCTGTTCCGCTGTTCGTCGTTCGCTCTTCGCGGTTCGCAACTCACTGGCACTTCGAGTTGCGAACCTGTTCCACACGAACTGCGGTGAAGATCGCTGCCTGGCTCTGCTTGAAATAACGCGAGCGCAATCTCGCGAACAGCGAACGACGAACAGCGAACGACGAACAACGATCTTTATCCCTCGAGAGGCTCCCGTGAAAGGCGACGCGAAAGTTATTGCCATCCTGAATGAAGTTTTGAAGGCCGAACTCACTGCCATCAACCAGTATTTCCTGCACGCCGAGATGTGCGAGAACTGGGGCTACAAGAAGACTGCCAAGATCACCCGCAAGGAATCGATCGAAGAAATGCAGCACGCCGAGATCCTGATGGAGCGCATCCTGCTGCTCGACGGCGGGCCCAACATGAGCGATTACTTCAAGATCAACATCGGCCAGAACGTCAAACAGCAGCTCGAGAACGACCTGCAACTGGAGTACACCGCGGTGAAGCGGCTGAACGACGGCATCAAGGCCTGCGTGGCTGCGGGCGACAACGGTTCGCGTGAGCTGCTGGAGAAAATTCTCGTCGACGAAGAACATCACATCGACTACCTCGAAGGCCAACTGCACGCCATCGAAGAGATGGGCTACGAGAACTATCTGGCGCAGTTGCTGGAGGACTAAGACCCGGTAGTCGGTAGTTAGTAGCTGGTAGTCGGCAGGTCTGACCAGAGTCGGGAAGGGCACGACTTCAGTCGTGCCGCTGCGGACGCGAAAAGGCCCGGCTTGAGCCACTGGAGGATGTCCTCAGTCTCCGATCTGAGTGTTCAGTCATGGAATTTGGATCTGCCCATGAATAGTAAACACCATCCCAAGCGACCTATCCGGAAGACAGATGTCCTCTTCCAGCGTGCCGACAGCCAACAGGAGAAGGGCAACCTTCTGTCAGCGTTTCGGTTATTCCTAACCGCAGCAAAGATGGGGGATCCCGGTTGCCAGGTCAATCTCGGCTACATCTACGATACAAGCCTCGGCGTCAAGCGAAACCGTAATGCCGCCTTGTATTGGTATCGGCGGGCGTTCCGCCAAGGCGATCATTGCGGCGCTAACAACATTGGAACCATATACCGGGATGAAGGAGAAATGGATCGAGCAATGTTGTGGTTTCGTCGAGCTGTAACGTTGGGCGACGGCGACGCCAACCTGGAAATTGCCAAGATTTACCTTCGCGATAAGAAGGACAGTAAAAAGGCTATCCACTACTTGATGAAAACGTGCAATGCGAAATTTGTGACGGAACTGGTCGCGCGAAAAAGCCCAACGAATACTGAAGCGGCTTCGAAAGCGAGTCTCGCGGCAGACGGGCTGCTAAACTCCATCAACTGCTAGAATCAGACATAGCCGCTTCGCAGGGCGCCGGAGAGATGGCCGAGTGGCTGAAGGCGCACGCTTGGAAAGCGTGTTTACTCGAAAGGGTAACGTGGGTTCGAATCCCACTCTCTCCGCCATGTTATTGAAAATAAACAAGTTACATAGAGTCGCCAGGCCTCTCATGGCCCACTCTCAGAGCCCTGTTTCGTCTTTGGAATGAGTGACATGCAGTCTTGCAAAGCCCGGGTGCGTGCCGTTAAGGCTAAAACCGACGGATTGGGAATCAGCTTTTGGACAGGTGAGGGGGGAGTTTTGCAGACCCAGGCCGGCGCGACGCTTCTGGAGCGCCGAACAATAGCCGCACCGAAGCTCGCGCCGATTGTGGCTTCAGGGCTCGCAGGGTTGCTGCTCAGTTCCTAGGGCTCGGGGGCAGCGAGCGACAACACACGCCACGCCCGCGCTAGGCGAGCCAATTTCTTTGAAGTTCGCCATTAACTTATTTTGGTGACGAGAATGTACGTGTACGGAACAGCCTCCGGAATCTCAACGTTGGTGAACCCGGGACTACCTTCCCTCCCGCTTGAAACCCGTCAAAGGCGGATATGGTCTTGGGGGTGGCACTTTCTCTGTTTCGCGCATTTGCAGCTTTGCCGGTATCTATGACGCAGCCTCTCCCATGTTCTTCACACGGAACAAGCAAGAATGTGTGCACATCACCATTCGGAAATGAGCCGGCCACTGTGATTTCTCCTCCATCGGCAATGAAGGTGGCTTCGAATAAGGTTACATCGAGCTCGGGGGGCACAAACACGTTGAGGTCAGTCATCTGGCCACGATCCCATAGAAACGCGTGCAGCAATTCGAGTTCACAGGTCTGGCCTGAACCAACGATCTGTCCTTCGGCATCGATGCTGAAAGGTGCGGCGCAAGGAGCGCCGTCGGGTGTTCCCAGATCCAGAATCTTCTTGTTGAGCGGCGGGCCGCCGTCCGGCGCTAGTTGTCAGTATCGTCCCAATTGTCATCGCAACGTCGCGGACCCCATGCGATAAAGCCCGGACGGAAATCTGAGAGTGGAAGGATGGCCGTCAGGTGAGTGCCGTCCGGGTGGACCTTGTAGAGACCGAACGTTCCGTGATCGATAAGCCGGAAAACGATCCAGCGCCCATCGGGAGAATAGGAGCCGACGACGGCTTTGACGTCCCCGCCCTGATAATGCGTTATCTGACGAAAGTGCGTCCCGTCCGGTTGAATGGTCACGATATTTGCTGAGACTCCGTCGATAGGAACGTCTCCGTAAATCGTGAACACGAGATGTTTGCCATCCGGGGCCCAATCCTGCTTAACAGCAACATCAAAACTGAATGGTGTCACCTGGAACACACCAGTCCCATCAAGGTTTGACATGAACAGAGCGGCTCCGGTTGGGTCCCCGTTGAAACCAACGAAACTGAGCCGTTTCCCATTGGGGGAGACAGTTGGATCAGCACAACACTGCCCTATGCGCTGTCGGTCATTGCCCTCAAGATCCATACTCCAGAACGCTTCATCACCGGTCGCGGGGTCGAATCGATGAAAGATGATCCGCTTCCCATCGGGAGTGAACGTCGGATCGTCCTCACAAACGTTCGGAGCGGGAAATTCAACTATGTCGGTGCCGTCGAAGTTCATGATGGCAACGTTTGTACACTCGCCGGGAGTGGCGTGGTCGAACACGATCCGATGTCCATCCGGCGACCAGGATGCGTCTCCGGCATCGCCGCTGAGGAAGGTGATCTGCCGCAGATCTTTCCCGTTGGGACGAACGGTATAGATTTGAAGACCAGCGGACGTTTGGACCTGAAACGCAATCAGTCCATTACGGCCAGGAAAGGTAGCAAAGGCTGTGCCAACCGTCAGGATGAGCATGGAGAGGCAGCCAAAAAATGCCCGCGGTTCGAAAGACTTTCTGCGCATATGTGGTCTCCTATAACTTTGACGAGCTTTATGGTGCGGCCGCGCGGTGATCCCGCAGTCGAACCGCGGTGCGCCAACTCTGGATGCAATTCACAAATCCCTGCAATGGCGCTCTTGTGACTTTTGTGTGACTTTTGCATACCTTGGATCGAACCTGTTTGATTTTCATAATGTTGGGCCGATGTTAAACTTTCTAGCCGCGAGGCATGCGGATGTCCCGTCCTACCCAATTCCGCGGCACAGTCTTGTTCGGCGAATTCGAACTCGACATTGAGACGGCGGAACTTCGCAACAACGGCAGCAAAGCGGTGCTTCCTGGACAACCATTTCAAATACTCGTAACACTGCTCGGCCGGCCGGGTCAGTTGATCACTCGCGAGGAGCTGAAAAAGCAACTCTGGCCTTCCGATACCTTTGTGGATTTTGACGTGAGTTTGAACAAGGCGGTAAACCGTTTGCGCGAGGCTTTGGGAGATTCGGCTGAGCACCCACGATTTATCGAAACATTGCCGAGGAGGGGCTATCGGTTCATAGGCGTAATCGGAAACGGGGCCGGTCCCACCGTTACGGACCCGGTCGAACCGCATGCGACCGACAACCACGGATCCGTTGACAAGTATGTAGCTCAAGGAGCTACCAGCCATTCTGCTCGAGGGCTTCCGGCGCCACGGAAGGGCTCAAAGCATCTCCTTCGAGGCGTGATTACAATTCTGGTAATAGTAATCGTCGTGGTTGCAGTTTCTAAGAGGTTGAAACCTCGTCGCCCAGATCTTTCAAGGGCGCAAATTACTAAGTTGACAGATAGCGGACGGGTACGCGCTGTTGCCATTTCCCCGGACGGTCGCTATGTGGTTTATGCCCTGAACGGTGGAGAAGAAGAAAGTCTTCGCTTGCGCCACACCGCGACGCAAAGCGACGTGGAGATCTTGCCCTCGGGCCCCGGATTTCACGGCCTAACATTTTCACCAGATGGCAACCACATTTATGTCGTCCGCTCAGATCCAAAGGACCCTTACTTTAAATATCTTTACTCGGTTCCGGCTTTGGGAGGTTCCGCCCGGCGAATGATCGCCGACGTGGACTCGCCAGTCACATTTTCGCCCGACGGCCAACAGCTTGCGTTTGAACGGGCTGTGGTGGCGCGTAATGTCATCGAACTAAGAGTCTCCAACGTCGACGGCAGTGGCGAGCACGTGATCGCGACGATTGAGAATGGTGATGCAGGTCTGTTCCAGCCAGGTCCGAGTTGGTCACACGACGGCCGAACGATCGTTTGCCCGTTCCGGATTCACTCGGAGGGGATTCGATGGATTCTGGCATCTATATCAGTTCCGAATGGCCAAGTGCGAGAGATATATTCCGATTCGGCAGCGTTCGGTCGGCCAGTGTGGTTGGGTGAAGAGAACATACTAGTTCCACGTTATGACGCTGCATACGGAAGGTGGCAACTTTGGACGATTTCCTATCCCGACGGCAAGGCACAACGATTCACCAACGATGTGGTTGACTATGACCAACCGCTGGATATCTCACGAGATGGGAATACCGTAGTGGCGGTGGCTTCCACCGTAGTCTCGAATATCTGGGAGTCTCCTGCAGGCAGTCCCTCAACAGCACATCAAATCACATTTGGCGGACTGCCGATGATTTACGTTGCTGAAACGGGAGGGGGCCAGCTTGTGTCCTCCGGTGGAGACGGCCAGGTGTGGAGGGTTATGCAGGATGGGAAACGTGAGATCTTTGGCGACCTACATGGCGTACGCTGGCTTTCGACGTGTGGCAGTTTGATAGTGTTCACATCATTCGAGGCGAACGCCATCACGCTCACGCGAGTGAATGAGGACGGTTCTCACTTGCTGAAGCTATTCAGTGGTGACTTGGCTTACCAAGGCTGTTCGCCGGATGGGCGGTTTGTTTACTACGTAAACCGTCATCGTCCACAGAGAGTGTGGAAAGTTTCGACGGCGGGCGGCCCACCAACGGAGGTTGCTCATACCATGGGGGAGGGTGTCAGCGGGTGGCTAGACGTCTCCCCTAACGGAGCAATGGTCTCCTACGCTTTCGACCAATACCGCCCGATGGCTTGGAAAGTAGCTGTAATTCCGGATGCTGGAGGCGACGCATTAAGAACGTTCGATGTGCCTGGAGGAACGGCGCGAGTGCGCTGGTCACCGACAGGCACAGCATTACAGTATTTAGTCACCCAGAATGGTGCCACTAACATCTGGGAACAATCGCTCACAGGCGGAGAACCAAAACAGCTGACGAAATTCACTTCCGAACAGATTTTCGATTTCAATTGGTCATTGGATCATCGCAGGCTGCTCCTCACCCGTGGCGGTGTGAGCAGCGATGTTGTATTGCTAAGCAATCTGCGCTAGTCAGCGCACTGCTACTGGGCGACTCTTGTTTCTCGCGAGGTCGACTGATGGCCAGGGGAAACTCCTCTCCGGCCACTGAACAAATTGCGTGGTTCTAGCGCGGGCGGTCGGCCAACCGGAAATTTGAAACTCTAATTGGGATGCTGGCGATGAAGATGGACTTTCCTTGACAGAGAATGAAATGGCAGAACGTCGATATTCTTGTATACGGGCCACCTTCGCTGGCTTTTCAACCCATCACTGAGCCGTGATCCGTTTGTGATCCGTTAGCACTGCTTACCACTGTCCTCTATCGCTTTTACGGTGCCCGCCGCGTTCTCTATGTTATTGAGACTACGTTATAAGCCGGATTCGAATCCCACTCTCTCCTCCATGTTATTGAAAATAAACGAGTTGTGTGGATTCATTGACCCACTCTCAGAATCTCCTTTCGTCTTTGGAATGAGTGACATGTAGTTTTGCGCGACCCAAGTGCGAGCCGTGAACGCTAAATTGAGCGATTGAGAATCAGTTTTGCGATCGGCGAGGGAGGGACTTCCTAGGCGCAGGTCGATGCGTCTGCTTCTAGAGCCCCTAACAAGAAGCCAGACCGGGCCATCGTGCTGATTGCCCACTCATGCGCTTGCAGATCCGCAGATCAGTTCCAAGGGTTCAGAGCAGGCGGAAGGGAGGCAGTTCACCGCGCCATCACATGAACTGCAGGTTGCAAATCGTGATCTCGGTACCGTCGAGAAAACCGAACCCAGATTTCCAGGCGACCATTTAGCTCCTGCATTCCGTTTCTGGAATAACCGCAACTGGCTGAGCAAGTCAACGCAGTCCGGTCAGCAGAACCATATCTGATGTGACACTGCCGAGAGTTATGAATAAGTGTCCATCTGCCGAGCAAGTGAAGTCGAGGATCTCTCCCGAGGCAAAGTGCGTGATTGGCCTCGGGGGCCCACCACCCGTTAACCGCTGCTCCCATATATTGCTAATCTGATTCTCGACAAGCAAATATCGGAACCCCTTGCCATCTGGTGACCAATACGGCCCCAAACTAAAATTGTGCCCAGGCAGATCGAATGACCTGACCAGTTTTCCTTCAGGCAAAGAAATGACCGCTACGTGGTACCCCGGCGGGCCGTCGTTATAGGTCGAGTACGCGTACATATATAGCTGCCCATCTGGGGAGACACTTGGACTGCCGGCCAGATAGTCGCCCATCAGGGTGGCGACCTCGGTCGGAGCACCTCCGCTCGTGCTTATGCGGTGTACTTTCTGTGGCTGTTCAAAGTTCACGTAATAGATCCATTCGCCTCGCTGCGAACATGTGGGAGACCACAGGTCCCCTGTCGCTATTTTCGCGGTTGTACCATCCGCATCGAGCCGCGATAGGATGGTCGAAGAATTTTCATCTGAGAGAAGCAGGATGTTTTCACCACAAATATCGAACCAGTTGGTTCCCGGCGGGCTGCGAAGTTTTACTTTGTCTGTGCCATCTGCATTCATGATCCACAATCCGCCCTCGAAGTCGCGGCTCAAGATTCTCCCATTTAGACTCGTTCTCACCTCGAACATCGGAGTACCAACCGGGGTAATCTGTTTCAGGGTTTTCGCATCTGGCGAGGGAGCCCATACTTGGGCTTCAGCCCAGTTGGTGATTGCTACGCCGTTTTTCCCATCTTTTGTGGTATCAAAACTCAAATCGTAGTTTGATGCATCGTGGGTTAGCCGACGGGCGATCCCTTTTGGAAAAGACACGGTCCATAGCTGCATAGGGCTTGAGTTCGAGCCGCGGTGCGGCACGACGAGGCGATCTCCCTCCGGTTGCCATACCGGCCTTCCCAGTGGTTCGAGACTGGCATACAGTTGTCGCGCTCGGCCCTCCGGGTAAGATATTGAGAACAAAACCCATCCCCCAGGATTGCTCGCCATGCGCTCAGACAGCGCAATGGTTCGTCCATCTGGCGACCAACTCGGGCCAGGGGCGCCCAATGCGAGAAAGCCCGCATTGGGAATTACCGCCAGCACGTGCGGGTTGCTACCATCCACTTCAGCTACCTTGATCTCCGATTCTTTGCGAGGGGGCACCCAGTGTTCGTAAACCAGCTTGCGGCCATCGGGTGAGAAGGCAATCCCGGAATCCACGTCTGTTATCAATTTTGTCGGCGTCCCGCCTAGAGAAGGGACCGAGTAGAGATATCGAAAAGCTGGATCATTCGTAGCCGCCCGCACAAAGTAGATGTAGTTTGCGTCTACTGTGAACGTCATCCCGACGAAGTTGCCGAAGTCCGGCGAGAGAATTTCCACGTCGCTGCCGGTTGCCACTTGCCGCATACGCAACGAATATTTTTCCCCGTGACGTACCGCATAGGCGACGTAGCGGCCATCTCCGGAGATCGCAACGGAGTCGACTCTACCGTTATTGGTCAGTCTCGTCATTTCGAGGTTCTCGACACCGGTGCGAATATCCTTGACGGGGGAGTGCCAAACTGCGACGAGCCCGCCGGCCGCTACGAGCGCAAGGCAAACAAGGCCGGCGAATTTACGCCTGGAAGGGCGGCCATTATGGTCGGTGGCATCAGGTGCGATGTTTCTGACGGTTGGGTCGGGATCTTTCTTCGTGCTTTCTGCCAGGCAAAGAGTTTGCGGCGCAGGAACTCCCGATTCGCTTGTGCTGGAAACCGCTTCTTCTGCTTCTGGACGGCTGCGGCTCACGGTTCCGATGAATCGATAGCCTCGACGCGGCAATGTCTCAACATAGCGAGGCTTCTCAGCGGAATCCCCTAATGCCTCTCGCAGCCGGTTTACCGCTCGATTCAGGCTCTGATCAAAATCAACAAATGTGTCTGTTGGCCAGAGCCTCTTCTTTAATTCATCTCGCGTAACCAGTCGGCCGGGATTTTCCACCAACATGGTGAGAATCTGAACGGGTTGTCCCTGAAGGGATGACTTGTCTCCGTTGCGGCGGAGCTCCGCGGTTTCACAGTCCAGGAGGAATTCACCGAAGCGAATCACAGGTTGGGATTCAGCGGGATGCGACATGCACGACGCCCCAAAACGCAGTGCCAGAAAGTTTACCACTCAAATGAAAACTCATCGTTTCAACGCAACACGGGCCATAACATTCAGCAAACAAGAGACTTATAGGATGGGAGGGAGATGTAATGGAGAAGTAAGGTGCCCGCTATTGCACCCATCCGGGTGTTCGGCCAGAGTTCGCGCGATGAGTTGCGGAACTGACAGAGGTTGCAGCCGGAGCAGAGCCGCAGGCTTCAAAAGGAGAAGTGTGCAATGAAACCTAAACGACTATTCTGCGCTGCCTTGCTGGCTTTACTAACGCTGATGATCGCCGTGCCGGCGATTCTCGGGCAGGAAGATGCAGAGACAAACAGCCAGAAAATTCCGCGATACAAACTGGTGGACTTGGGTACGTTCGGTGGACGAGCAAGCTATGTTAACCCGCCCTGGTCGCTGGGTGCCTCGCACCAGATGAACCGGCGCGGCGTAACGGTAGGCTCGGCAGCGACGTCGGTACCCACCTCCTTCGGTTGTCCATTCTGTAACGGGCTCGATGGACAAGTGTTCAACGTTTTTCATGCATTCCAATGGTCCGGTGGGATTCGAGAGGACCTGGGCGCGCTTCCAGGGGAACTGACGAACAGCGTTGCGACTGCGATCAACGCAGAAGGAACCGTAGTCGGACAATCGGAAAATGGCGAAATCGATCCGCTGACCGGTACGCGGGAACTTCGCGCTGTCTCGTGGAGTGACGGCAGGATAAGAAATCTCGGAACCTTTGGAGGAAATCACAGCCTCGTCGCTGACATTAACGACCATGGCCAAATCGTCGGGTATGCGCTCAATACAATCCCCGATCCATTCTCGTGGATCGGTCTCTTCCTTGGGTCTTCCAACTCGACACAGACGCGAGCTTTTCTGTGGGAAAACGGGCACGAGCGGGACCTCGGCACCCTGGGCGGACCGGATGCCGTGGCGGGGCGAATAAACGACCGCGGTGAAGTAGTAGGCATCTCCTACACGAATTCAACTCCAAATGCCACCACAGGTCTGCCAACCGTGTCAGCCTTTCTGTGGCGACAGGGCAAGATGATTGACCTGGGAAATTTTGGAGGCACTTTCACTGGGGTTACTCAAATCAATAACCGCGGTCAGGTAATTGGGAATTCCAACCTGCCGGGCGACGAATTTTACGATCCGTTCTTCTGGGAACATGGAAATCTCGTCGATCTCTTCACAAGCTCTGTCGGGGGAAATCCTATTAATGTGTATACCCTGAATGACCGGGGGCAGGTTGTTGGCGGTGGCGCGTTCCCTGATCATGGGTACGATGCATTTGTGTGGGAGAAGGGCGTGGCTACGGATCTGGGATTTCTTGAGGGAGACTGCGCCAGCGAGGCGTTTGTCATCGGTTCGAAAGGACAAATCGCCGGACAATCCTACCCATGCACCTTCGATTCCCAACGACCATTCCTTTGGCAAGACGGCACGATGTACGACTTGAATGACCTCATCCAGGCGCCGTCAGGCTTCCGCTTTACGCAGGCGTTCGTGATCAATGATCGTGGCGAGATTGGAGGAATCGGGACGCCGCCGGGCTGCGACCTAGACGAGGACTGCGGTCACGCGATGCTGCTGATTCCGTGCAGCGGACCTTTTAACGATCGGGATTGTGATCAGAGAGAAATTTTCGCTGTCAGGGGGATTCCGTCACCACAGCAGCGGAAGGCTGCGAGTGCTGCGGGCAGGGTTGCGTCGTCAAGAGAGCTTGCAGCGAAGATTCAGGCGAAATATGGCAATCGGGGATTGTCCATGCCAAAGCAGAAATAGGTTTTCGGACGGGGTGCAGGCAAGTAGGCCCAGCCTTTCGATGGTGACGCGAAAGGCTGGGGCCACTCGCACTTCGGAATCATGAATCAGCAAATGAGTCGCTTACTACTCGAAAGTTGGAATTCTGACTCCGATCCAGGCGATCCAGATTTGTCCCCCTTGACAGGGTTGACATAGTAGAACATCACTGTTCCTGTGACCTGAGTTGGAGTTTTTGGTCGCTGAGCCGTGATCCGTTTTGTGATCCGTTAGCACTACCTACTATGGTCTTCTATCGCTTTTACTGTGCCCGCCGCGTTCTCTATGTTATTGAAACTACGTTATGATCCGGATTCGAACCCACTCTCTCCGCCATGTTATTGAAAATAAGTGAGTTACTCTAGAAAATCGACCTGCTCTCAGGAAACCTCTTTCGCCTTTGTAATGAGCGATACGCAGTTTTTCAAGGCCCCGTTGCGATCCGTTAAGACAAAAACAGACTGAGCTGTGGGTCAACAACGGCTGCGTACGTATCCGTTTTGCGGGCTCAATGAGAGGCCAACATCTACGCAAATGGTGGGAGCAAGCTCTCTCTCGTGGTCTCAGTTGCGAAAGTTCGCAGCAACCGCAGTGGAACAGCAGCCGGCTGCGCCGAGAACTGAGCAGACTAGCTAACGAGGAGGATGGCCTTCCCAGGAGGAACGAGGCCAACAACCTAGAATCGGAATCGCATGAGATGCGATAACGCGAATTGACCTACGGTCCAACCGTCAGTGTGAGCGACCATCTCAGCAGATTCACGAGAGCTGGCTGCTCTTAGGAAAACCCGGCTTTTTTAAATTCCGGTTTGCTCGTGACACGGTCAGCATCATCGAAAGTGCGGGCGGGGCTTACTGAGGGGCGTGCGTCCGAAAGTCGCTGCAACCGCCCCAATCGCTCTCCCACCAGCACGTGCGAGTAGCCCTGTTTGTCGTTGCGCGGCGAAACGGGCGTGAAATCGTAGCCAGATTGAAACACCATCACGAAATCTGAGCCACCAAAGAGGAAGTATCCCAGCTTGTCTCCTTTATGGACTCGCACACCCTCCTTCACTTCTGGCTCGAAGGTGACTGAACTGATCGGCGTCATGCCAATCGGCAAGAGCGCGACCAATCCGTACTCTTCTGTTTCGAGGATCACGGAACCTCGTGTTTCGACCGACTGCCAGCCGATCGATGACGGGTCAAACGCATATCTTCTTTTCACGGGATCCCAGGTCACCTTGCCGCCCTCCATCTCGCGTCCGGGAATGATGGCCACTTCCTTCACCACGCCGCCAAGGGGAAAGTGGTAGTGGTGATAATCGTTAGCGTCGAGAAACAGGTGAGTGAGCGTCCCGCTCGCGAACGCGCCCTTGTATCGACTCCGCTCGCCAATCAGTTGTTCGACAGACTGCACGGTGCCAGTTTTTATCGCGATGCCCGATTTGTCGACGGCACGAGAAGCGTTGTCAATTGCCCACACCCCCTCAGGGATCGCGTCCACGGGAGACACCACGATTGACTGGTCGGCGGGCGCATCGATCGGCCGTTGGTCGGCCGATTTGAGTTGGCGCGCAAAAAACTGGTTGAAGGTCGTCCAGTGCGATGGATCTTCGTACCAGCCCCGGTTGAGCCCAAAGCTGGGGTCGGCTTGTGCCATGGCCAAGTACTCTTTGTTCCACGACTCAGGCGTATCGAGAAATGCGCCCCAGGAGCGTACGAAGGTTCTCAGCCACGTACTGTAAGGTTCCGCATACTGGACGGAGTTGTTAAAGTACCCGCGCCCTTCGAGCTCGCTGAGCGGTTGATCGACGATGAAGAAAAGATAGCAGAGGCTCTGGTCCATACGCTGATACAGGGTCGCATCCGGCTTCGCAGCGATCAGTTTCGACGGGATGGCTCGCTCGGTCCATGCAATGAATTCGAAGAATTGATCTAACGACTGTGCGGGATTTGTAAGCGGGTCGGGGTTGACTTGCTTTGCCCGCTCGATCGAGGCGATCAGCTGACGTTTGAGTTCGGGATGGGTAGTCACCAGACGCTTCAGCTCAAGTGTCGCCGGGCCATCCTGACTCGCTGGCGTGTCCGCTGCGATGGAGCTAGTGCATAGTAAGAGGCCGAGTGTCAGCAGGGCCATCCAACACAGGTACTGGCGTTTAGCAATCATGGCTTTCCCCTGAGAGAGTTTTGTGGAGATGGATTGTACATACGGCCACCGCAGCGCTGCTTTCAGCGCCTTTCCGCCTCCAAGGAGAATAAAGATCAAGAAGACAAGAGGAGGGGGAAAGTAAACACGGGCGCCGCCTTCTTTGTTCTGCCAGCTTTCAGTAACCTGATTCTTCATGTGTGGTCCCACATGTCCGACAACAACGTAACAGGGGGGGACGTTATCAATATTTAGCAGGATGAATCAAATCGAATCTATTCATCACAGAGATGAATAAAATGGAATATCATTATTCTCTCCAGAGAGGTGAAACATTTGGAACCATCTCTGCAGCAACTAAAGCTCCTCCTTGCGATTAGCGAACACAAAGGGTTGGTACGCGCAGCCCGCCGGATGAGGCTGTCACAGTCGGCTGCCAGCCATGCATTGGTCGCCTTGGAAAAGAACGTCGGCGTGACTCTGGTGGCGCGAAATCGAGGCACGCTGCAGCTCACCGACACTGGAAACCGCTTGCTGCCGCATGTGCGGCAGATATGCGCTTCGGTAAACGCGATTCGCGCCGAGATTTCCGGCGTCAGCGGCCTGCAGACTGGCTCGCTTCGCCTCGCCTCTGTCCCAAGCCTGGCGAGCGCCATCCTGCCGCAGCTCATCAGCGAATTCAACTTGCGGTTTCCAGGCATTGAGATCTCGATGTTCGAGGGAGCCGACCCAGAAGTGGTGGAATGGGTCCGGACACACGTGGCCGATGTGGGATATGCAACTTTGCCGGTTCCTGATGTGGTCAATGCCCAGGAACTCTCTCACGACGAATGGGTTGCGCTCGTACCAGCCAGTTTTCGCCAGCATCGCACCGTTACTTTGAAATTTCTGTCTCAGCAACGTTTTTTCATGCCGGGCACTGGCGGCGAACCCCACATCCAGGAACTCTTTCGCGGTGCAAACCTCAGATTAGAGGTCCCGATCAAGATAAGAGAGGTGAGCACGATCCACGCAATGATCGCGCAACGCCTTGGAGTTAGCATTCTCCCAAGTCTGGCGGTGCAAAAGTTCCACGGGGTCCGGGCTGTGCCTCTCTCACCCCGTCAGCCTCGGTACTTCGGCCAGCTGCTTCCTCGGGACGCGCCTCCCAGCCCAGCCCTGACAGCCTGGGCAGCGATTGTCGACAAGGCCTTCAAGACTCAACGGAAATCTACCGCCTAGGGAGATTGAGTGAGGTGGTTGTGCAACGAATCGTCGGCAATTCGGAGGTTGGAATTCTGACTCCGATCGGGACATAGAGGTCGGACTACCATCGAGAGGGAATGACATATTGGAACATCACTGCTCGGGCCGCCTGCGGTAGGTGCTGTTCAAATAATCGCTGATCTGTGATCCGTTGTGTGATCCGTTAGCACTACCTACCATGGTCTTCTATCGCCTATACTGTGCCCGCCGCGTTCTCTATGTTATTGAGACTACGTTATAAGCCGGATTCGAATCCCACTCTCTCCGCCAGCACTTACGCGAACCAGACTCCCAGGATCGGGCCTGCAATTGGGCCAAAATGCTACTTTCTGCGGGCGAACTGAACCTGCCACTTGGTTGCTTTGCCTGTATCGAATCGCGCTCGGACGCGAAGGATATTCGAAGCGGTTTGCTTGATCGAGTATTGGCCTGATTCCTGAAAATACGCGGGTAGTTCAATGTCCCATCGAAATTCAGCCGGCACGTAGATGCTGATGTTATGCGCGGTCGCGGCAGGCCCGTGCGATACGCCGCTCAGCGTACTGGAATCCGCGTTCCAGCGCACATCTTCCAGTTCCACTGCACCTTGGGTAAAGTGGCGATCGGTCGAGACTACGCGCGGGATTCCTGTTTGCGGATGAAGGCTCAATAGCGCTACCGACTCGGGTTCGACGCGAACCCTCAGCTCTTGATCAAATTCGCCCGCCAGGCTTTGACTCCAGAACTCGAAAGCCACGTATTTCTTGGAGTCGGGAAGACGTAACTGCTTCAGCGAGACGCTCTTTTCGACAGTCGCGTCCGCATAATTGAACAAAGCCACCACAGACCACTCCCCGAACTTCGTCTTAACGGGGAGTTCGAAAATTTCCGGACGGTCCTGTTCAAAAAGATCGATGGGACGTGCCGCGACTCCGTACGAGGGGTACACCTTCCGCAGAATCTCCAGACGATCGGGATCGAGGTCCACCAGACGATCGCCGCTGATCACGGTGCCGCCGGAGAGAGCGATGATCGACGCCGCCGCCCTGGACTGTGGTATGGTCAGCAGCCCTAAGCCAAGATGGTCAGCATCGTTGATCCATGTTTTCTGGTTGAAGTAGTACCGCTTCGCCATGGCTGGGCCGTTGCTGTTGAAATTTGCGGTGTATTGTTCCCACGTCAGGTGAGGGAGGTCCAGTTCGATTCGCGCGCTGTCGAGCAGTCCGACGGTAGTGTTCATGGGACCGCAGTCGAGCAGGTGGCGTTTGGGGCCGATGGCGTCGCGGATAACTTCGAACCCTTTGCGATATGCGGCAGCCTTGCTGAAGGTTGGATCGTGATAGCGGTCCGCGCGCAGTAGAGTCCATTCGACAAAATCGATCTTGATGAAGTCATAGCCCCAGTCATCGGCCACTTTCTTGAAAACGTCATGCAGCCAACCGGCTGCCCCGGGATGGGTGACATCCAGTCCGTAGACCTTCTTCATCAGGCTGGGTATGCCGTAATCGCCGGCTTGCGGAGTGGCCAGCCCTCCGCCGCATTGTCTGGGTTTGCCCTGGCTGTCAGGGAAGAGCCATTCCTGATGGCGTTCGAATACTTCTGTGCCTTCTGCGATACAGTACGGCGCAAACCAGAGCCCGGCGCGCAGGCCGCGCTCGCGAATCTTGCCGGCAAGCCACTTCATTCCGTGCGGAAAATTCTGATTGCCTTCCCAGTCTCCATAAGTTCGGAACCAGCCAGCGTCAATCTGGATATACTCCAGGCCATATTGTTTCAGCGCCTGCGCCGCGAAGTCGGCGTTGCGCACCATCTCGTCTTCGTTGATGTACTCGTGCGAGTAGTACCAGCTGCACCATCCATTGATGATCGGATTCAGGCGCACCTGATGCACGTCGGCGATCGCTTGCGCGTAGGTTTCCAGTGCCGTGAAAGGATCCGGCGCGATGTTGAAGATGAGCTTCCCAGAGGTAGTGCTCGCGCGGGGCCTCACGATGCATTCGACGTTGTACAGAGACTCCGCGGTCAGCGACATACCACCGTGCGATTGAAACAGGGCGAGAGTGCGATCGTACATCGCCGAGATGCGCCCCGTGGCAACGTTGTTGTCGAGGTAGCCGACTACCAGCCCTTCTTCTTGAGCGCCGCGATAAAAGCCCATGTTCCACATGCTGGTGATGGCATGCAGATTCGAATTGCCCAAGTCCTCAACTCGACCCGGGTCGGGATACATGTATCCGTTGGTCAGCGCCTTGCTCGCGTCGGCCCAGGCGCATTCGCCACCTTCTTCGAGGACCGCTCGGATGGGCTCAATACGCGTGAGTCGCCCGTCTCTCCCGGAGGCATTCCGGCAGATCGCCTCGACCACCAGCGCATTCTTGCCGTCGTAAAGAGTGAGGAGGATTTCGAAATTCACCTGCTTCCGCCGATCCACGCACTGGGCCGATATCTGGCGGCCTTTTCCGAGTTCATCCTGAATCTGCCGAACCGAACTGGACCGCACGTACTCCGGATCAGAGGTGGCGCGCACCGTGCCAGCAAAATCTGCTCGAGCCACAGCATTCCGGAGAAAAGGTGTGCCGTCCTTGCGATCAACGCGGATTCGGCCCGAGGTTGTGTCGAAGGTCGCAGTCAAGAACTGGTTTTCTATCCGCTCTCCGGCAGCCAGGGTGTGGGCCCGGAGCCGCAACGGTATGGAGGCGTAGAGCAGGGCGCCTCCGATAGGCACGGATTTTATGAAATCGCGCCGGTTGTTCATCGTTGGAGCATTCTATCTTGCCGCCGCCATCGCCTGAGGAATACGTCTCAGCAGCCTGTCGTTACCACTAAGTGCTAGACTGAATCCACACATCCTCCATCCGATCCGGTACCAATTCCATGAGCAGTCCGTCGACCTTGAAGAAGTCGAAGGCCCAAAGAAGCGCGCTCGATCGCGGGCGCCAACTGGTTCGCGAGCAGGCGTGGGCGGCTGCATTTTCCCGGCTTTCCGCCGCCGATCGTGAGGCCATGCTTGAGCCCGACGACCTGGCAGAACTGGCGAAGGTCGCCTACCTGATTGGCAAAGAGTCTGAAGGAGCGGAGGTACTGGCACGCGCACACCAGGGCTTCCTCAACCGCGGCGAGGTTCGGAGTGCTGCCCGTTGCGCTTTCTGGCTGGGTTTCACCGCGCTGATCAATGGCGAGCAAGCGCAGGCCGGCGGATGGCTTTCCCGCGCGGGCCGCCTGCTTGAAGGCCAACCCGAATGCGCGGAGCAGGGATACCTGCTGTTGCCGGTGGGCTATCGCTCGGTTCATAACGGGGATCCTGCCGGCGGGTATGCGGCGTTCGTCGAGGCTGCCCGCTTTGGCGAGAAGTTCGGTGACAAGGATCTCATCACTTTTGCCTTGCAGGGACAAGGCCGCTCGTTGATCCGGCAGGGCGACATTGCGCGTGGCGTCACGCTACTCGACGAAGCGATGGTAGCGGTGACGGCGAATGAGGTTTCTCCGCTCACCGCCGGGAGTGTGTACTGCAGCGTGATTGAAGCCTGCGGAGAGATTTTCGATTTGCGCCGTGCTCAGGAATGGACGTCCGCATTAGCGCAGTGGTGCTCGTCGCATCCCGACGTGGCGTCCTATCGCGGTCATTGCCTGATCCGGCGCGCGGAGATCCTGCAACTGCACGGGGCATGGGCCGACGCGTTGGGAGAAGCGCACCGTGCGTGCGACTGCCTTTCGCAACCGGCGCCAAAGCCGGCGGTGGGAGCGGCGTTCTATCGGCTCGCCGAGTTGCATCGGCTGCGCGGCGAATTTGCCGAGTCCGAGAAAGCGTATGTCCAGGCAAGCCGCTGGCAGCAAACGCAGCAGCCGGGACTGGCACAACTCCGGCTGGCACAAGGACGGACGGATGCCGCCAGTGCCTCCATCCGCCGGGTTGCGGAAGAGGTGCGCGAGCCGGGAAGCCGGGCGCGCGTCCTCGACGCGTACGTCGAAATCGTGCTCGCTGCGAATGATGTTCCTGCAGGACGCGCAGCGGCGGACGAACTGGCTGCGATCGCCATGCAGAGGAACGTTCCATTCCTTCGCGCTGTGTCGTTGCGCGCGTCCGGGGCCGTGCTTCTCGCCGAAGGCGATACCCAGGCGGCGCTCGCCGCATTGAGACAGTCGTGGAGGGTCTGGTGCGATCTGGAAGCGCCCTATGAAGCTGCACGGGTGCGCGTGCTCATGGCACTGACGTACCGGAAGATGGGCGATCACGACGCCGCCGATCTCGAAGTGTCCGCCGCGCGCGAAACCTTCGAGCAATTACAGGCTGCGCCCGAACTCGCCGGGCTCGATGCGTTTTCAGAGAAAACATCGACCAACCCAGTCGGCCCTTTAACGGCGCGCGAGGTGGAGGTTCTCAAACTTGTCGCGTCGGGCCAGACCAATCGCGGGATCGCCGGCAAACTTGGCATCAGCGAGAAGACGGTGGCGCGCCACCTCAGCAACATCTTCAACAAACTTGACTTGTCTTCTCGGTCGGCCGCCACCGCCTACGCGTATCGGAATAACCTGGTCTGATCTCCTTCTACATAGAATCACCCATCCATCGTGATGCATCGATATGGGTAGTCTGCCCGATGCGGGGGCGCGGCTGTTCTCCTAGTCTCTGGAGGTGAGGTGAGAATGAACAATCCATCTTTGAAGCGTACACAAACCGTTGTCGTTGGTGGAGGCCAGGCGGGTCTGGCCGTCGGGTATCACCTGAAGCAACGCGGGATTCCGTTTGTGATCCTTGACGCCAACCCGCGTATCGGCGACGCGTGGCGCAATCGCTGGGACTCCTTGCGGCTCTTTACGCCGGCGCGCTACGACTCTCTGCCCGGTCTTCGCTTTCCTGCGCGCGGGGATTCGTTTCCAACAAAAGACGACATGGCCGACTATCTCGAATCGTACGCGGCACATTTCCGCTTGCCGGTGCAGACGGGGGTAAAGGTCGAGCGGCTCTGGAAAGAAGGCAGTCATTTCGTCGTCACTTCCGGACAGTCGCGATTGGAAGCGGAGCAGGTGGTCGTGGCCATGTCGAATTATCAAGTGCCGAGGCCGCCAGTCTTCGCCCGGCAGTTGGACTCCAGGATCGTGCAATTGCATTCGCGTGACTATAGAAACCTCTCGCAGCTTCAGGCAGGAGCAGTCCTCGTGGTGGGAGTGGGAAACTCAGGCGCCGACATAGCGCTTGAAGTCGCACGCGCCCATCCCACCTGGCTGTCCGGGACAGAGAGTGGTCATATTCCCTGGCTGATCGAAGGTTTCTTCGGGCGGCAGATTGGATTTCGTATCGTGCGCTTCATCGGACATCGTATCCTGAACGTGAATACGCCGATCGGACGGAAGCAGCGGCCGAAATTCCTTCACCGGACTGCGCCGCTCATACGCGTGAAGCCGAAGGATCTGACCGCTGCGGGAATCCAGCGCGTTCCCAGAGTGACGGGCGCAAAGGACGGGAAGCCTTTGCTGGCTGACGGCCGGCTGCTCGATGTGAAAAATGTGATCTGGTGCACCGGCTTCCATCCCGGCTTCTCCTGGATCGACCTTCCCATCTTCGATGAGATCGGCGATCCGCGGCACGACCGCGGCGTGGTCGCAGAGGCGCCCGGGTTGTACTTCGTCGGCCTGCAGTTCTTGACTTCGATGACGTCGGCGACGGTTACCGGAGTCGGAAGGGATGCGGAGCGGATCGCGAATGCCATCGCCCTGCAGGTGAAGACAAGTCGGGGCGTGAGCGCCGAGCGCGTTCTAACCGCTGAGGCGGCATGATGTCGGACAGCCTGCTCGCACAGACGAGCAATCCCAATCTGTTCGTCCTCACGGGTGGGCCGGGAGCAGGGAAGACGACCGTCCTCGTCGAGCTGGAGAAGCGTGGATATCGGGTTGCGCCCGAGGTCGCGCGTCAGATCATTCAGGAACAGGTGCGCGACGGTGGTACCGCACTTCCCTGGGCCAATCGCAGACTCTACACCAATCTGATGCTGGCGCGGTCTGTCGAATCCTACAGGGCGCACACTCCTTCTTCGCAGCCGGCATTCTGTGATCGAGGGATCCCCGACACTCTGGGCTATGCGCGGTTGATCGGACTCGAAGAAGACGCCGAGATCCGCATTGCTTGCGATCAGTATCGTTATGCAGGCAGCGTTTTTCTTGCGCCTCCCTGGCAAGAGATCTACCAGACAGACAGAGAGCGCAAGCAGGACTTCGCCGAAGCGGTGCGAACCTATGAGACGATCGCCAGGGTTTATCAGGAATGCGGGTATGAGATCGTTGAACTGCCGAAGTCAACGCCTCGCGCGCGCGCCGAGTTTATTCTCGGCCACCTGCAGCTGGACGAAAATCAGCGACCCTCCCAACTGTCTGGGACATTGACATAGGAGTTGTCCAGCTTGCTGACTGACGCACACCCCAGCAACTTGAGTGTTCGATCGAGATCAGTTCGCAGGATTTCTATCGCTCGCGTTACGCCGGCTTCGCCCGCAGCGGCGAGGCCGTAGGCGTAGGCGCGTCCGCAAAGCACAGCACGCGCTCCGAGGCAGAGCGCCTTCACGATGTCGGTGCCGCGCCGTACGCCGCCGTCCATCCAGACTTCGATCTGGCCATTGACGGCCTTCACCACTTCCGGCAAGGCCCGCAACGAGGCGGGAACACAATCCAGTTGGCGTCCGCCGTGATTGGACACTGAGATGGCAGTCGCGCCGGCATCAATCGCGTGGCGGGCGTCGTCTCCGGTGAGAACGCCCTTGACGACGATGGGGCCACGCCAGTGCTCGCGGATCCAGCCGAAATCCGCCCAACTTACTGCCGAGGCAGCGAGCGCCGAACTGACGTCAACCAGCGGCATCGGTCCCTGGCCCGGGATGACAACGTTGGGAAGGCCCGGGAGACCTCCGTCGAGCAGGAAACTGGTGAGCCAGCCGGGACGAGCGAGCACTTGCGGAACGAACGGAATCTTGTCGAGCAGGCCGCCGCTGATGAGTTCTTTCATGCCATTGCGGAAGTCGCGTTCGCGGATGCCTGACACCGGTGTGTCGATGGTGACGACTAGTGCCGAGAACCCCGCCGCCCGCGCACGTTCGATTGCGGCTTCAGCGGCGCCACGTCCGCCCATCAGATAGAGCTGATAGAACACTGGTCCGGAGGAGGCGGCCTTGACGTCTTCGAGCTTGTGTCCCGAGATCGTTGAGAGGATGTAAGCCGTGCCCGCGTGCCCGGCAGCACGCGCCGCGGCGACTTCGCCTCCGGGGTGCATGAGACGACTGTAACCCACCGGAGCGAGCAAGAAGGGAAGTGCGAGGTCGAAGCCGAGGACCCGTGTCCGAAGATCGCATTCCGGAACGACCACCGCATGCCGCGGCCGGAAAGTTACGTCGTCGAAGACGCGGCAATTCTCTCGCAGCGTAACTTCGCCCTCAGCGCCGCCGTCGAGATAGTCGAATACCGCTTTCGGCACGCGGTCACGCGCGATCGGGCGGAAGTCTTCAATGCACACGACATGAGGAGAGCCTACGGAGCGGGCGGATGTCGTCATTGTGATGCCAGGGTCAGCATTTCAGACAGAAGATGGTATCACCGGAGAGGCGGGGTGCCCGTCCAATCATAGGGGCGATGGCTATTGCGCTGCCGTCGCTACGGGCAGTTCGCCTGCGCTGCCCTCCTGCCAAGGAGGCAGAAGTTTCACCAGCACCCACAGAATTGCAAGCGGCAGCAGCGTCAGGACGATGGCCGTGAGCAGCCCTTCGCGCGCAACCAGTCCCATCTTGTACGTCGTGTATCCGAGAAAGCTTTTCGAGAATAGTTGTCCGCCGATTACGACATTCCATCGCATGGCGAAGATGCCCACCAGAGTCAGGCAGCCGGCGAGGACATAGACGCGTCTCCGGTCCAGTTCTTTCAGATCCAGGACCTGCGTCAACGCCAGCAGCCCGATTGGAACCACCGTGCCCAGCACAATCTGCACCACAATGTGCGACATGTAGAGCTTGGAATGCACCATGAAGTCGAGGCTGCGGAATGATTCATCCGACTCGTATATGCGGTGGATGAGGTCAAGCATCTCCAGGCTGAAATCGATGAGGAAAGTGTAAAAGAGGTAGCTTGCGACAGTGTCGACACACCGCATGTCGATCTTCTGCCCGCGCAACCAGGCTATGAGCATGTACAGGAGCATGACTGCAGCGATTCCCGAGACCATCGCCGAGAAGAGAAACACGACGGGCATCATCGGCGTCGACCACCATGGATTTGCCTTGACCGAGCCGAAGATAAAGCCAACGTATCCATGCAGGAGGAACGCGGAGGGAATGCCGATGACCGTGACGATGTAGCCCACGCGGTCGTCGATGGCGAGTGATGCCGCGCTGATGTTGCTCGATCCGAGCGTCATCACGCGATAGATCCAGCGTTTTACTCCGGTCGTGGTCTGCGACAGCACGACGATATCGCGCCGGTAGTCGAGCCAGATCTCCAGCACCAGGACGGCCATCAAATACCACAGGTACACGAAACCGAACATGGCCATGGCGGAGGAGCGATGCGGCGTCAGATACATCTCATAGGAACGCTCCGGATGTCCGAGATGCAACTGCAGCGGCAGCGGCGCCACGAGCAGAAACGCCAGCGCCGTCAGCAGCGCCAGCCGGTAGGTGGGCTTGACCGCGTCCACCCGGAACACGCGTTCCAGCGACGCCAGGATGAACGCGCCCGCCACAAGTCCCGTCAGGAAGGGATAGAGCACGATCAGCACGCTCCACTGGAGCTCGACTTCGTTCGGATACATGAAGCCTTCCACGCCGGGCATTGCTGTCTCCAGTCTCCTGTGGCTCTAGATTTCTACCGCACTGAACCGTCGAGTTCGTTGTAAAACACCTTCGCGCCCGTAGCCATGTGCGGCTTGAGCACGTGCACGCTGTGCGTTTTCAGGAATTCGTGAATCGGATCTTTCGGATTCTTCAGATCCGCCAGTTGCCGCGCTCCCGTAGGGCACGCCTCACAACACGCAGTAGTGAGTCCTTTGGTGATGCGGTGGTAGCAGAGGGTGCACTTTTCTGCCGTATTCGTCTTGGGATTGATGAAGCGGCACCCATACGGACACGCCTGCACGCAATAACGGCAACCAAGGCAGTACGTCTTATCCACCAGGACCACGCCATCGGGACTGTCGAAGGTCGCGCCCACAGGGCAGACTTGCGTACACGGCGAATCGGAGCAATGGTTACAGAGCTTGGGCACGAAGAAATTCTTCCCACCCTCTTCCAGCGCCGGCGGAAATCCTTTCTTGCCGCCGTCGGGTGAGTCGACCTTGGGATTCTCAAGATTCCATTCCGACACGTGATAGCGCTCGACCCAGGTACGGAAATAACCGTCGGGCACGTCGTTCTCCATCTGACAGGCCCGCACGCAGTTGCCGCAGCCAATGCATTTCGGGATGTCCATCAGCATGCCCCACCAGTGATTCGTCAATGTGTAGTTGGGAGCTGCTTCCGGAGTTCCGGCCAGAATGAATTTCCACGCAACCGCAGCGGATGGCAGCAGAACCAGAAGGTGACGCCGGGTAACGTTCACTTTCCACCTCCCGTCACGATCGCCGGACTGTGGGGCTGGTGGCAGGTATCGCAGGCGAGTCCGCCCGAATGGTCCGCCGAAGCTACCTGGGGGAATGTCTTGGGTTTGGCGGCGTTCGCCTCGTGACAACGCACACACAGCACCGCTGTATCAAGCTTCTCCGGCTTGACCGAGGCCGGATCGTCGGCGTGTTTGGCCAGCGGACCGTGACACGCTTCACAATTGACGTGCGCGTGCCTGCCGTCCTTTTTCTTTTCGAGGACGTCGCTATGGCAGCTCTCACAGGTCTGGTGTCCGGCGAAATTCACGGGCCGAGCGGCCAGGTCAGCGAGCGCATCCCCGCGAAAGTGTCCATATTGTCCAAAACTCTTGGGGACCAGAATGCCGCGCAGGACAAGGAAGAGCAGTACGCCAAGGCAAAACACGGCGGCCAGCCGGAACAGGTGCCCAGCGTCTTTGAACGAGGCATTCATGCTCAAGACAGGAATACAGGAGCCGCGCTCACAGGGCTGTGCGGTTGGTCACTGACCGGTAGTGTCCTGGGTCACAGATCAGAGTGACGTGTTGGAACCGTTCGTTTCGTTAGTGCGGGCGAAACACCGCCAGCGAGAGCGGCGCCAGGGTGACGCGCACTTCGCCGCCGCTGATCTGGGCTGCCGTCTCCCCAAACAGAGATTCGAGCTGCGTTGCGCGTGCCAGCGGTGTGTCAGCGACGGGAATCTTCAAATCCCGCGCCGCAGCCGAGTTGTTGTAGACGACGAGCAGCGTTTCTTCCGGCAGTTCGCGCACGAACGCGAAGTATGTTTCATCCCAGCCCACGTGCAGTTGTTTCCCCGTGCGCAGGGCAGGGTGAGCCTTGCGCAGGGTCAGGAGACCATGCACATGCGTGAAGATGTCCTGCTGCTCGGGGGTGCGGCCGGTTGCGGTGAAAGCGTCGGCTGGGTCTCCGGGGAAGCCGCCGGGAAAATCACGACGATTATCGGGATCGTCGCCACCCGGCATGCCGATTTCGTCGCCCGAGTAGATCTGAGGAATACCGCGCAGCGTGAGAAGAAGCGAAAATGCCGCTTTCAGCTTGGGCGGACTGCTCCCCTCATCGCTGAGGAAGCGCTTGTGATCGTGATTGCCAAGAAATGTAACGAGGGTCTCCGGATGTGGATAGAGGGCATCATGGCGAAGGACTTCGACCAGGCGCCGCATCGGCTGCCCCCGGTTGATGACATCGCGCAGAGCAGATTCAAGTGGGAAGTCAAATACGGTGGACACACCCGAATCGACACCGTCAAATTGCTTGCGGCCACCTTCGAAGAAAGAAGTGATCGTCGGGTCTCCGTCCGCCACTTCACCGATGCTGTCGAGTCGTGGGTAAACCTCATGCACACGTTCATGCCAACCGCTCCAGAAAAGGCGCGAAGAATAAGGAAACGTGTCGATGCGAAAGCCATCGAGCTGCGCGATTTCCGTCCACCAGAGCGCGTTCTGCGCCAGGTAGAGGGCCAGTTGCGGGTCGTCGGGATCTAAGTCGGGAAGCCGGTTCACGAACCAGCCTTCGAGAGTATTGCGATACTGGCGCGGCGATGCGTGCGGGTCGGCCAGCCCGTTGAAAAGGTACGCGGGCTCGAGGTGATGTTCGGGCGTGCCATGCAGCCACGTCGGCGTCGGTGGATCATTCGCCCACGCATTCTTTGGTCCGGTGTGGTTGGCGACATAGTCGATCAAAACCTTCATTCCCAGTTTGTGGGCGTCGGCGACCAGGCCTTGATATTCAGAAAGTGAGCCCATGTGATCGTCAATGGCGTAGAAATCCATCACGTGATAGCCGTGATAGTCGGAGTCGGTATTCTTCCACACCGGAGTGAGCCATAGCGTCGTCACGCCGAGATCATGCAGGTAGCCGAGGTGTTGACGAATGCCGCGCAGATCGCCTCCGTGGTAGGCCATGGGCTTGCTGCGGTCGTACGTGCCCGACGAGCCGGCGGGCTGGTTGTTCGAGGGCTCGCCGTCGGCGAAGCGGTCGGGCATGATCAGGTAGATGACGTCGTCCGCTGAGAAACCGGCGAAATGCCCGCGAGCGTCGCTTCGCGCCAGAAGCGGCAACGGGACCGCGGTCGAACCTCCTGACGTCTGCAGTCGCAACTGTGCCGCGCCCGTCTGCAGCGATCGCCCCGCTTTCAGCCGAACAAACAGGTAATGTCCGTTGACCGAAGCTTCGCAGCCGACGACGCTCAAATGTTTCGTCGTGCTCGTGACGTGGGCGCCCGCGAGGTTTGTCCCAGTCAGAAGCAGAGTAAGTTCGGGCGTGAAGCTGGTCCACCAGTTAGGAGGCTCGACCTTGCGAACAATGGGTGCGGTTGTGGCGGATTGCGCCCAGAGTGCGGTGGCCAGAACCATGGCGAGGGAACATGTGGTGAGCAGGAAACGAGTGCGATGGCCTTTCATAGAAGGCGGTCTCCAATGGCGGTCAGGACTTAGCTGCAACCGGACTGGCAACCGAGCCGCTCAGTTGTCGTTCCTCGCTCACATCGGCCACGCGTTGCGTCAGGGCCGCGGCCAGCATCATGAACACTCCTCCCGCCACCACTGCGGACAGGCGGTTGTTGTTGAGCAAATGCGCCATCACCCAACCGAACAGCAGCGATGCCGTGATCTCGGGAATCACAATAAAGAAATTGAAAATCCCCATATAGACGCCGGTTTTAGCCGGAGGCAATGAACCCGCGAGGATGGAGTAAGGCATCGAAAGCGTACTGGCCCAGGCGATGCCAACACCAGTCATCGACAGGAGAAGGAGATACTTGCTGTGGATGACAGCGACGGAGAGTAATCCGAGGCTGCCACAGATCAGGCAAAGACTATGAGTCCATTTGCGTCCGAGGCGGTGCGCGATCGCGGGCAGTGCAAAAGAAAATCCGAAGCATACGGCGGAGTACATTGCGAAACAGTTTCCACCCCATTGCACGCCCTCGGTATACAGAGCTGTGCTCGTATCGGACGCGCCGAATACGTTTCTGGCTACCGCCACCGGGAAGTACAGCCACATGCAGAACAACCCCAGCCAGGTGCAGATCTGGACCCAGGCCAGTTGCCGCATGGTGCGTGGCATCTGCCGAACCGACACGAGAATATCTCTGGCGCCCGCAGCGAGTCCGGCGCGTTCTGACTTCATTCTCTGAAACTCCTGCAGATTCTCCGGCGGATATTCCTTGGTGGTAAGGATGGTCCACAGTACAGCTCCGAAGAAGGCAGCGGCTCCGATCTCGAACGAAACCTTGGTGGCAAGTGGAATGTGACCATGTGCGGTCTCTTTCGACAGATGAAAGAGACTGGTCAGCATTCCAGGAAGAACCGAGGCGACGACCGCTCCCAGCCCTATGAACAGACTCTGCATGGCGAAGCCGCGCGTGCGCTGCGATTCCGGCAGCAGGTCGGCGACGAAAGCGCGGAATGGCTCCATACTGATGTTGATGGAAGCGTCGAGAATCCAGAGAAGGCCTGCCGCCATCCACAAGACAGAACTGCGCGGCATCAGGATCAGAGCCAGGGAACTCAGGATCGCGCCGGCCAGAAAATATGGACGGCGGCGGCCCAGCCGTCCCCAGGTGCGGTCGCTGGCGTGACCGATGATCGGTTGGACGATGAGCCCGGTGAGCGGCGCGGCCAGCCACAGGATTGGGATCTGGTCGGCTCTGGCTCCGAGATATTCATAAATCGCGCTCATGTTGGCCATCTGCAAACCCCAGCCGAACTGAATGCCGAGGAAGCCGAAGCTCATGTTCCAGATTTGCCAGAAGCTGCGGGTGGGTTTGTCCATAGAAAGTCCTAGCGGTCGTAGATGGTGGTGAGAGAGCGAAGTCGTGCTGCCAGCGCGTCCGTGAGCGCGCCGTTGCGGTAACGCCATTTCCAGTTGCCGCTGGTTGTGCCCGGCAGATTCATACGCGCCTCGGTTCCCAGGCTGAGGACATCCTGCAACGGCACGATCGCGACATCAGCCACGGAGGCGAGCACGGCGCGAATCATGATCCACGGCATTTCGGCGTCGTCCTCGAACCCAAGGTAGGCACGCGTGAACGCCTTTTCCTTACGCACATCTTCCGGAGTGCGGGTGCTGTCGCCGGCGCCGGCGCTGTTCCACCAGCCAAGCGTCGTGTCGTTGTCGTGTCCGCCGGTGTAGGCGACAAGGTCGCGGCTGTAGTTGTGCGGACGGAACGACGGCCCCTGTGGATCGTTACCGAAAGCGAACTGCAGCAGGCTCATGCCGGGAAATCCGAACTGATGCCGCAATTTCTCGACTGGCGGAGTGATCACGCCCAGGTTTTCTGCGACGATGGGGAGATCGCCAAACGCGTCTTGCAGAGCGGAAAGAAATTCTTCGCCCGGTCCTTTGACCCATCTCCCGTTGATGGCGGTTTCTTCTCCAGCAGGAATCTCCCAATACGCCTCGAAGCCGCGGAAGTGATCGAGGCGCACCATGTCGAAGAGGTCGAGCGAAGCACGAAAACGCTCGATCCACCAACTGTAACCTTGCGCAGCGATCACGTCCCAGCGATAGATAGGATTGCCCCATAGCTGCCCCGTGGCGCTGAAGTAGTCTGGCGGAACCCCAGCCACGATCGTGGGCAGGCCCTGGCTGTCAATGTGGAACAGTTCCCGATGCGCCCAGACATCAGCACTGTCGTGGGCCACGTAAATGGGGACGTCGCCCATGATGCGAATTGCACGTTCCTGGCAGTACGCGCGCAGTTGCTTCCACTGGCGGAAGAACTCGAACTGGTAATACTTGTGAGCTTTGATCTGCGGCGCCAGCTTTGCCGACCAGCCTCGGATCGCATCCGGTTCGCGTTGCCGGATCGGGGTGTCCCATGTTGCCCATGTGTGCTCACGGCGAACGTCCTTGTACGCCATAAACAGGGCATAGTCATCGAGCCATGAGGAAGAGGTTTCGCAGAACCGGTCGAAGGCGGCGTTGTCAGCGCGCGACCCGTCAGCAAAGAACGTCTGCGCCGCACGATGCAAGATGCGGAGCTTGTAGTTGATGACGGAACCGTAATCTGCCGAGTCTTGCGGGAATGGCGGGACTCCTTGTAGGTCGGTGCCGGTCAGGACGCCACTTTCGCGCAGGCGGTCGAAGCTAAGCAACAACGGATTACCGGCAAAAGCCGAAAAACACTGGTACGGCGAGTCGGCGTAGCCGGTAGGATTCAGTGGCAAAACCTGCCACAACTTTTGTCCCGAAGCGGCCAGAAAGTCAGCGAATTCATAGGCGCCGGGGCCCAGGTCGCCCACTCCGAAGCGACTCGGCAAAGACGTGAGATGGAGCAGAATCCCACTGCAGCGCGGAAACTTCACCCGGTAACGATACGCAGGATAAGGACTTGGGGCAAGGCTGAGCGCAAGTTCCGAACGGGCTTGGGTCGAGTGCCGGATGGAGCAATCCAGTGACCCTTCACCGGTCGCGTTACCTGGGGCTATGTCTTGCGGTGCGGACCCGCACGGGACTGTTCTTCCGTGACCTCTGACGGCCGGCCCCCGCTTGTTAAGCTCCGTTTGAGAGCGGTGGACAGAAGTGTCCGCCCTAGAAGTCCAAGGAGAGCTATCTTGCCCGCAACGTCCGCCAAACCCTCAATCAAGATTCTCTATGGTGAGAGCGACGAATCGGTACTAGCCGCCCACGCCGCCGACATGAAGAAGGCTGGTCATCACGTGACCACCGCGATTGGCCGCCATGGTGTTCACGAAGCCCTGAAACGGGATGCCTTCGACCTGGTGATTCTGGGGTCTACGCTAAGCAAGGACGATCGCCATCATCTTCCTTACATGGTGAAGAAGTCACACGAAGGGACCAAGGTGTTGGTGATGCATGCTGCCGCGCGTCATCACGAAGTCGACGCGGCCATCGACGCGGGAACCAGTATGCAGCTCGTGCTCGAAAAAATAGCGCGCGTGATCTCCGAGCAGATTGTGTCGGCTTGACACGGACACCTGACACCTGCTGAAAAACGAGTCTGGCCGAGCCGGAGAGAGACAGAGAGAGCGCAGCCAGACTCTTTGCAGGACTACTCGTTGTTACCCCGTTGTTCGCTGCCAACCGGGGCCAACTTGCCCAAAATTCCATCCCCTTCGTCATTGGGGCCGGCGGTAAAGAACAGTTCGTTCAAGTTTCCATTGTTCGTGGAGTTGCCGCCGAAGCTGATCGCCCACAGACCGTCAATCCAGATCGGGGCGCCGGTCGCATCCAGCAATTGACCTTCGTGTTTTCCGCTGACCGCGTTGTAGGCGTGGATGAAGCCGTCTCCGAAGTTGGCGATCAGAAGGCGATGGCTGAATACACCGAAATCGCCAGGCGCCTGGGCGATGCCCCAGGGCGCATTGAGGGTTGCACCGTGCTGTAAGCGCAGCAGCAGACGCCCGGACAGATCGAAGATATCTACGAAGCCCATTCCAGCTCCGTGATCCTCGTCAAGCGAGCCAGGCGCGCGATGAGCAAACGTGACCACGATGTTGCCGCCCACGTTCTGAATTCCGAACGGAGCGTAGTTGTTGGGAAGCTGCGAGTCGGCGAAGGCCGAACTGCGGTTGACCGGATGAAACTTGGCGTCAAATACATCCACTTTGCCGGTTGCGAAATTGGAAGCGTAGATCCGCGGACCGTTGCCGGTCATGCCGATGGCCAGTCCCTTGTAGACCGCGCCCATGCCGGAGCGATCCACCTTGATCTCGGCAGCGGTCGGATTGACCGTCGGGTTCCAACCTGCAATCGTGCCGTCTTCGGTGGCGAAGAGAAAGATGGCTCGGTTGCCCGGCGTTACCTCGAAAGCGCCCGCGTAAGGGTTGAACACAGTTCCCGTGGGAGCCGACTGGCCGCCGTTGGGCGCCGGGATCGTCACCACCAGGCTCTGAGCCAGACCGGTACCGTCGTACAACGTCGTCAGCCCCGTACCGTTATCGGAAATCCACCAAGGGGAACCTGTCGCACGCGACATGCCCCAGGCATTGACCAGGTTGGTGTCGATGTGGGGTGCGTTCGAAACCATGGCATTGTCGGTGGTCAGATCGGTGCGCGTGTAGTGTTGAGCGAAGGCGCTGCTTGCGGCCAGCATCACGATAAGAATGAGCGGGCAGAGAGCGCTGTGGCGTCTTGAATCCTTTGTCAAGAACATGCAACTCCTCCTGAGAGATGGCTGGTGTTCAGTTGCTCCGGTTGCTGAAAGCGCCGGATGTAATGGACAGGACTCCAACCTTATCGGGGAAAAGGGTCACGATTTGTCACGCAACTGTCAGGAGAAGGTCAATTTTCTGCCGCCTGCGAAACGGGCCTTGGGCGCACCGTCTGCAACGCAGGGTGGGGAACGGGCCGTCGGGAACCGACAACGGCCACAAAATTAAAATGGGCCGCCAGCCAAGAAGCGGTGACTTTTCCTTGGCTATCGGCCCACTCGATCCTGAAGCGGATCGGAGGTGATACTCACATCGTAGACCTCCTGAACCGATTGTCAAGGAAGAACTTCTGCCAAGCGCAAGCGCCGTCCAGCGGAGCTTGCTGCCGTTGACATCGTCCCGCCCAGAGTGTTAATTTTAAGGGTTTTAAGAGCCCTAATCTCCCGATCAGATCAGCAGAACAATGGAACAGACGCTCCGACAACTAGGCGAATTACTGCTCGGAGCCGTGCCTACCGTGATCCTGCTGGCCACGGTGTTCTTCCTCTACACCGCCCTGGTCCACAAGCCCCTGATGGCAGTTCTGGCGGAGCGTCGCAATCGGACCGAAGGCGCGATCGAAAAAGCCCGCGCCGACATTGCCGCCGCCGAAGCCCGCACCGCTGATTACGAACAGCACCTGCGGGAGGCCAGAATGAGGATTTTCAAAAGCCAGGAAGCCCGCCGCCAGCGGGCGATGCAATCACGGGCGGAAGCAGCGGCGCAGGCTCGCACTCGAGCGCAACAGCAGGTCGCCGAGGCGCGTGCCTCCCTCGAGCAGGACAAGCAACTGGCCTTGGCAAATCTCCAGGCCGAAGCCGGACGTTTGGCGAGCGAGATTGTACGCACCGTGTTGCGCCCGGTCTCAGCTCCCAGCCAGGTGGGTGGCCAATGAGTCCGAAGCGATGGCTAGCGGGCATTTCCCTGGCGACTCTTTTCTGCCTGGGGCTCTCTTCGCCCACTCGATCTTGGGCCCGCGCGCAGGAACATCCCTCCGAAGCAGCGCATAAGCCGGCGGACGACAAGACGATTGGAGGCGAGTTAGCGAAAGAAACCCGCGAGGCAACCGGCGAAGAGGAAGAAAACGAGAATCTGAAGCATTCCCCGCTGGTGAAGAAGTTCGCCCGGATGACGGGAATGACCGACCACCAGGCGCACATGGTCGCCCTCGGACTCAACTTCGCGGTCATCGTCTTTCTGATTTACTGGTTTGCGCGGAAGTCTGTGCCGGCCGTAATGCGCAAGCGCACAGAATCCATCCAGCGAGCCCTGGAAGAAGCGCGCACTGCCAGCCAGGACGCCAACCGCCGGTTGTCCGAGATCGAAGCGCGCCTGCAGAAACTGGATTCGGAAGTCGGACACATGCAAGCCACGGCCGAAAAGGAAGCCGAGACCGAAGAAGCGAGAATCAAGTCCGCGGCCGAAGAGGATATTCGCAAAGTGGTCGAGGCTGCAGAGCAGGAGATAACCGCCGCTGCCAAGCAGGCCCGGCGGGAGTTGATGTCGCACACCGCGGACCTCGCGGTTGCGCTCGCCCGCAAGCAAATCCAGGTTGACCCCGCGACCGATCAAGTGCTGGTGCGCAATTTTGCCGGCAAACTGTCGTCCAGCGACGGCGGAAAGGACCGCGTCTAGCATGGCTTCTGTGGTTGGCGCTTACGCGCGTGCTTTCGCCGACGTAGTGATGAGCGGCAAACTCGATCCAGCGCGAATGCTGGAGCAGTTGTATGCCACCGAAATGTTGCTTGAGCAAAGCGAGCCTCTGCGACGTGTGTTGGAGAATCCGTCCATTGCGAGTGACCGGAAGCTCGCGGTGCTCGATGCCATTGCGCAGCGCATGGGATTGGTACGACCCGTGCGGAATTTCATCGCCGTGCTCACCGATCACCGGCGCTTGCCATTGCTGTCTGACATTGTGAAACAGGTTGAGCAGGAATTGAACGACCGCCTGGGTATTGCCGACGCCGAAGTGCGCAGCGCCCGTGATCTGACCGAAGCGGAGAAGAAGCTGCTCGAAGCCGAGGTCTGCAAACTAACGGGTAAGACAGTGCGCGCCCGCTATGAACGCGACATATCATTGCTGGGCGGCGCGGTCGTACAAGTGGGCAGCACAATTTACGACGGCTCGGTGGACGGGCAGCTGCAAAGGATCCGGGAACAGTTGGTGGAAGGATAGCTATTAGCCTTTAGCTCTTAGCTCGAAACCTCAACCGTAGCAGCAATTGACGAAGGTCAAACTGTAGCGCTGGAACCAGAGCGGCAGGGTATGTGCAAAGCAGTTCGAATGTCCGGGAAAGCTAAGAGCTAGGAGCTAAAAGCTAGAAGCTGATTTTATGGCCCAAATCAAAGCTGACGAAATTACCCAATTAATTCGCAATCAGATTGAGAATTACGAATCGAAGATCGCGGTCGACGAGGTTGGAACCGTCATCACCCTCGGCGATGGCATTGCCCGCGTCTATGGCCTCGATAAAGTCATGGCCGGCGAGTTGCTCTCGTTCCCGCACGGTGTCGCGGGTATCGCCATGAACCTGGAAGAAGACCAGGTCGGCGTGGTGCTGCTCGGCGAGTACACCGAGATCAAAGAGGGCGACGAGGTCAAGCGTACCGGCCGCATCATGAGCGTGCCGGTCGGTGACGCCCTCATTGGCCGTGTCGTGAATTCGCTCGGCCAGCCCATCGACGACAAAGGGCCGATCTCAACTGACAAATTCATTCCGTTGGAGCGCATCGCACCCGGAGTCATCGATCGTCAGCCCGTGCGCGAACCGATGGCTACTGGGCTTAAAGCGATTGACTCCATGATCCCCATCGGCCGCGGCCAGCGGGAGTTGATCATCGGCGACCGCCAGACTGGCAAGACCGCAGTCGCGCTCGACACCATCATCAACAGCAAGGGCAACAACCTGATCTGCATCTACAACGCGATCGGGCAAAAGCGTTCTTCGATTGCGCAGGTGGTGAAGATTCTCGCAGACGCCGGCGCGATGGAGTACACGATCGTCGTCGCCGCCTCGGCCTCCGAGCCCGCACCCATGCAGTACATTTCTCCCTATGCTGCATGCGCGATGGGCGAGTACTTCCGCGATACCAAGCGGCACGCGCTCTGCATCTACGATGATCTTTCTAAGCACGCCGCGTCCTACCGCGAGATTTCGTTGCTCCTGCGCAGGCCACCAGGACGCGAAGCCTATCCCGGAGACGTGTTCTATCTCCACTCGCGTCTGCTGGAGCGTGCCGCAAAACTGAGTGACAAGAATGGCGGCGGCTCGCTGACTGCGTTACCGATCATCGAAACCCAGGCTGGCGACGTGTCGGCCTACATCCCGACTAATGTCATCTCCATCACGGACGGCCAGATTTATCTCGAGACCGACCTGTTCAATCAGGGCGTTCGTCCGGCAGTCAACGTCGGATTGTCGGTGAGTCGCGTCGGCGGCAGCGCGCAGATTAAAGCCATGCGGCAGGTTGCCGGCACCTTGAAGCTCGAACTCGCGCAATATCGCGAACTGGCAGCCTTTGCCCAGTTCGGCAGCGATCTCGACAAAGCCACGCAGGCCCAACTCAATCGCGGCCAGCGGCTGGTCGAGATCCTGAAGCAGGGCCAGTTCTCGCCGCTGCCATTTTCAAAACAGATTCTCATCATCTTTGCCGGCACAAGCGGGGTGCTCGACGATCTGGCTGTAGACCAGGTGCGTGACTTCGAGAAAGAGCTGTATCGCTACGTCGACACGAGCAATCCCGGCCTGCTGAATACGATCATGGAGAAGAAGATTCTCGACGACAGTCTCAAGGCCGAGATATCGCGAGTGATCAAGGAAGCAAAGCAACAGTTCGTGGATGCAAGGCAAGCAGTAGCGAAGTGAACCGGCTGCTAGCTGCTAGCTCCTAGCTTCTAGCAACCCAACCCAAATGCACGCGACGAGATTTTGCTTGCCAGTAGCCAGAGGCTGGCAGCCAGAAGCTGATTCATGCCCAACGTTCTTGATATCCGGCGCCGTATCCGCAGCGTGGTCAACACGCGGCAGATTACCAAGGCGATGAAGACCGTCTCGGCGGCCAAGTTGCGCCGCGCGCAAGAAGGCGCGCTGGCGGCCCGTCCGTATTCGCAGATGCTGACGAACGTTCTCAAGTCGCTGGTCGCACGCGCCGATGTCTACGACCCCATCACTGGCGAACCTCGTCATCCCCTGCTCGCCGAGCGTCCGGAGAACACGATCCTGCTGATCGTCGTAACCGGCGACAAGGGCCTGGCAGGAGCCTTCAACACCAATATTCTGAAAGTGGTCAGCAAGTTCATCGAAGCGAACGCGGACAAGAATATTGACGTGGAATGCATCGGCCGCAAGGGCCGGGATTTCATGCGCAGGAGGTTCCCAATAGCTCTGCAGGATAGGGCGACGGGCGAATCTCCGATCGCGCCAGACGAAACTGCTCGGCCCCGTGCCGGACGCGTCCAGATTGTTGGCGAGCATGTCGGCGTTCTTGGCAAAGTGGAATTCAACTTCGCCTCGACTCTAGGCGCAGCCGTCGTCGACCGTTTCTGCCGCGGCGAAATCGACGGCGTCTACATCCTCTACAACGAATTCAAGTCGGTCATCGCGCAGCGCCTGATCGCCGAGCATCTGCTCCCGATCAAGGAAATCGGCGTCACTGACGTACGTTTGGCCGAAGAAGCTGCCGAAGAAGAACGGAAGCGCCGGGTCGAAGCCGCCAAAGCAGCCGGTGTCGGAGTTCGGCCCGTGGATACCAAAGCAGTCGACGAAGCCGCCGCCGAAATCGGCACATCCGAAGTCGACTACATTTACGAGCAGCCCGCCGATCAGCTGTTCAGCCGCATTCTCCCGAAATATATCGGCATCCAGATTTTCCATGCACTGCTGGAGTCGGTAGCCGCCGAGCACGCCGCCCGGATGACGGCAATGGATTCTGCTACCAACAACGCGTCAGACATGATCGATTCTCTGACGCTGGTCATGAACCGCGCCCGCCAAGCCAAGATCACGAAAGAGATCATCGAGATCGTGAGCGGAGCGGCAGCATTGTGATGGCGCTATTCGTCGTTCGCTATTCGCCCGCCGCGACTAGAGAAGCGAACAGCCAATGACGAGCAGCGAAAAGCGAAGAGCTGAGGTCTTATGCCCGACAATACCGGACACGTTATTCAAGTCGCAGGTCCCGCCGTGGACGTGCAGTTTGTGGAGGCGAAGATGCCTCCCATTTACGAGGCGTTGCGAGTCGTCAGCGACGGTTTCACTGTGCCGACGCCCATCAACGTCGTGCTCGAAGTGCAACAGCATCTCGGAGAAGGCCGCGTGCGCTGCGTCGCCATGGAGCCGACGGACGGCATGGTCCGCGGCATGAAAGCCCTCGATCTCGGCGGGCCAATCTCCGTTCCCGTGGGCCGTGGCACGCTCGGCCGCGTGATGAATGTCATCGGCCAGCCCGTCGACCAACTCGGCCCCATCGCGCACAAGCAAACCATGCCGATTCACCGCCTCGCGCCTGCCTTTGACGAACAGGCCACGACGGCGGAGATGTTCGAAACCGGAGTAAAGGTTGTCGACCTGATCCAGCCCTTCCTGAAGGGCGGCAAGATCGGATTGTTCGGTGGCGCCGGCGTCGGCAAGACCGTCGTCATCATGGAACTCATCAACAACGTCGCCAAGCAGCACGGAGGATTCTCCGTGTTCGCCGGCGTCGGCGAGCGCACTCGTGAAGGCAACGACTTGTGGCTGGAAATGTCCGAGTCGGGCGTGATCAAGCCCGGCAAGCCGGACGAGTCGAAAGCAGCGCTGATCTACGGCCAGATGACTGAGCCGCCCGGAGCGCGTCTTCGCGTCGCGCTGACCGGACTCACCGTCGCCGAATACTTCCGCGACGAAGAAGGCGCCGACACACTGCTCTTCATCGACAACATCTTTCGTTTCACCCAGGCCGGATCGGAAGTCTCGGCGTTGCTCGGCCGCATGCCCTCTGCCGTCGGCTATCAGCCGAACCTCGCCACCGAAATGGGCGAACTGCAGGAACGCATCACCTCGACAAAGAAAGGTTCGGTCACTTCGGTGCAGGCGATCTACGTCCCCGCGGACGACCTCACGGACCCCGCGCCAGCCACGACGTTTGCGCACCTTGACGCGACCACCGTGCTCTCGCGCGCGCTGACCGAAATCGGAATTTACCCAGCCGTCGATCCACTGGCCTCGACCTCCCGCATTCTCGATCCGCGCATCGTCGGCCAGGAGCATTACGACGTCGCCCAGATGGTGAAGAAGACCCTGCAGACCTACAAGGACTTGCAGGACATCATCGCTATCCTCGGCATCGACGAACTCAGCGAAGACCAGAAATTAACCGTCGCCCGCGCCCGCAAGATCCAGAAATTCCTCTCGCAGCCGTTCCATGTGGCCGAGCAGTTTACTGGCACGCCCGGCCGCTACGTGAAGATTGCCGACACGGTGAAAGGATTCCGCGGCATCGTGGAAGGGAAGTACGACGACATCCCCGAGCAGGCCTTCTATATGAAGGGAACGATTGAGGAAGTTATTGAGACAGCGGAGAAGATGAAGGCGACAGCAGCATAAGAAAGCAGCCCTTAGCTTTTGGCTTTTAGCTCTTAACTCGACTTGCCGGGGCGAGGGGCCGGCTAAGAGCTAAAGGCTCATCGCTAAAAGCTCGCTAAGAAGCGGGAACTGAGAACTGATGTCCGATTCTTTCCAACTCGAAATCGTCACCCCCGAAAAGCTCGTAGTGAAGACGGTGGCCGAAGAGATCCAGATACCCGGCCTGAACGGCTATCTCGGCATCCTTCCCGGGCACGCGCCGCTCATCACCGAACTTGCGGTGGGAGTGATCAGTTATCGCAGCCAGGCGGAAACCAGGATCCTCTCCGTGGCCTGGGGATTTGCAGAGGTCCTGCCCGACAAAGTGACGATTCTCGCCGAGACGGCCGAGCATCCCGACGAGATCGATGTGGCTCGCGCGCAGAAGGCAAAGGATCGAGCCGAGCAGCGCCTGAAAAGCAACAACCCCGAGGTGGACTATGATCGCGCCGAAGGCGCTCTACAGCGCGCTGAGACGCGCCTGAAAGTTGCGTCCGAGAAGTAGATTTGCTGATCGTCGTTCGCTGATCGCTGTTCGCACGCTTCCGTACGAAGATGGGTTTTGCGAACAGCAAACGACGAATAGCGAGCAGCGGATTTCAAAAAATGGGGCCGTCCACGGTGAGTGGGCGGCCCTGCGTGCGTTGCGGGAAGGTTCTAGTAGCGGCGTCGCATCACCGAGTCATAACCCTCGCGATAGCCGGCCGTGTATTCTGCCCGGTAGCGATCCTTGCTGCCGTACTCGCGGCGATAGCCGTCGAGCCGGTCACCGAAACGGCCGCGAGGTTTCGAGTTGTAGGACTTGCGGTGCTCGATGTCTTCCCGCGCCGCCGTGCGGCCGTCATCGTAGCCGAAGCGGTTGGCCACGCTGGCCCAGTCCCGGTCATACCCCGTGCGCCAGCCCTCGTTCTGCCAACGGTAGCCGCGTGAATCTCCATCACGCCAGCCTCCGGCTGTTTCGCGATAGCCGGCTCCGAATCCGTTCCGGTAGCCTTCCTGATAGCCGCGCTGGTAGAACTCCACCGGACCCATCGATCGCTCATAGCCGCGCGTCGCCTGACGCCAGTCGGGCGTCTGGTAGTCGAACGGATCGCGTTCGCGGCCCTCATGGCGGCCTTTGTCTATACCATCGTGGTAGCCCCGGTCATACCCGCGCCGTTGCGCCTGGTCTCCGCCGCGATAGTGGTCATGGCGATCATCGTCATAGTCGCGTTGCGCCAGTGCCATGCCGCTCAACGCCAGCGTTGCCGAAAGTGCCAGTGCTGCCAGCTTCACGGTTCGCCCCATAAGCCCTCCTACGGAAACCGCCGATCCCATCTACGATCGGTTTCGGCGACCTGAGGAATGAGATGCTATGGCAGTTGCGTTTTGCTGCCAAAGCGGAGAGAAAGTTGTCTCAGCCGATTGCTGAAACCACCGGAACTTTCCCGGGCTATGTGGGTTTGAATGCTGTTGGAATACCTCATCGAACCCGAAACTTGAGCTTTCAGCCAGACCACTCGCGCCTGGGAAGTCCCGTACCCTACCTTCGTGCCGTCGCAAGTTCTTCGCGGATTTCGTGGTTGTTCATCAGCCGTGCGATCTTCCCCTGCATGTATCGAATCGAAATCTCGTGATGTTCACGATCATAAGAGTCGATGCAGTCCGCCGCCAAGACAACCGGCCAATCCCGCTGGTAGGCGTCGACCGCAGTCATGCGAACACAGGCATGGGTATTGATGCCCGCCAGAGTCAGCGAGTCGGGCTCAAGGCGCGCCAGTGTTGTGTCGAGGACCGTATTGAAAAAGGCGCTGTAACGCTTCTTGACGACAACCGGTTCGGTGGGAGCCACCACCAATTCAGGCACCATTTCGCAACCTGGCGTGTCCTTAATGGTCTTGCGAATTCCTTTCGCTCTCATTTCCGGGAAAGCGTCCCGCAAGTCTGGCTCAAACTCTTGCCGGACCCAAATAACCGGACACCCGAATTCCCTCATGATCCCGGCAAGCTCGTTGATAGACGCCGTTAGTCGCTGTCGCGATGGCAGCGGCCACTGATCCAGAAAGTCATTCAGCATGTCGATAACGATGAGGGCCGACCGTTGCATCTGACAAAGCTAGCAGAAGTACCGCTGTCAATAAACGACACTCCGGACGCCCTGGCTGTTGCCAGTTCCAGTGACGTGGCAAAGCTTCCGCTCTGCTAAACTCTTGAGTTTCCAAATCAAGAACGAGGCACTCATGCCAATTCAACGCGTAGGTGTGATCGGGGCTGGCACCATGGGCAATGGCATCGCCCACGTCTTCGCCCGGTGTGGTTTCGATGTCGCGCTGTGCGATGTCGACCAGCGGTTTCTTGATCGAGGACTGGACACCATCGCCAAGAATCTCGATCGCGAAGTCGCCAACAGCAAGATCACCGCCGACGACAAAGCCGCCGCGCTTGGACGCATCACGCCCGTGCTGGATCGCGCCAAGCTCACCAACTGCCAATTTGTCGTCGAAGCCGCTACCGAGAAATTCGAAATCAAAGCCGAAATTTTCCGCGACCTCGATCGCATCCTCAAGCCCGATGTCATCCTCGCTTCGAACACCTCTTCCATTTCCATCACGAAAATTGCAGCCCTGACCAAGCGTCCTGACAAAGTCATCGGTATGCACTTCTTCAATCCCGTGCCGGTGATGAAACTTGTCGAGGTCATCCGCGGACTAGCCACCTCGCAGTCAACCTACGAAATCGTGCGCGACCTGGCGGTCAAGCTGGAAAAGACGCCAGTCGAAGTCAACGACGCCCCCGGATTTGTCTCCAACCGCGTGCTCATGCCGCTGCTGAATGAAGCCATGTATGCGGTTATGGAAGGTGTGGCCGCGCCGCAGGCGGTTGACGAAGTCTTCAAACTGGGGATGGCGCATCCCATGGGTCCGCTCACTCTGGCGGATTTCATCGGCCTCGACGTCTGCCTCGACATCATGCGAGTTCTGCAGGAAGGGCTGGGCGATCCGAAGTATCGTCCGTGTCCGTTGCTCATCAAGATGGTGGATGCCGGCTGGCTCGGCCGCAAGAGCGGGCGTGGTTTCTATTCCTACTAATAGAATCAGAAGATGACGACTGCCTGGGGCGGCATTCTTCCTGAAGGACCTTCCCGGCGGGATTCCCTGCAGTACCTGTTGGCTGCAGCGTTTGGAGTCCTTGCCGGGTGGGTTGATATCAAAGTCGGCGATCTGCTGTTGACCGCCATGATCGTGCTGGCATCTTCTATGTTGCTCGGTTTCATCCGCCCGCGCTACCCATGGCGCTGGGTCGCGCTCATCGGAATCTTTGTTCCGATCGTGGAATGGCTTGCCTATCTGCTGCTCTCTCAAAAACCGCAGCCTGCGCAAATCTACGAATCGTTTCTTGCCTTCCTGCCTGGCATTGTCGGAGCCTACGGCGGCGCGTTCGGACGGGGCGTCGTGGATAACCTGTTCTCCGGCAAGTGATGAGCCCATACCCAAACGGTCGTGGAGAACTCAAAAAGTACTCCCGTTTCCACAAGCGGTAGGCGTAAGCTGCGAAGATATGGCAGTTTCCGTCTCATTGCTGGCCAGCGGCAGCAAAGCCAACTGTGCCCTGGTGGCGAGCAGCACGACGCGGATCCTGGTGGATGCGGGTCTTTCCTGTCGTGAGGCCTTCAAGCGGCTGCGCGCCCTTGGCGAGCGCCCCGAGGATCTCTCCGCCATCCTCATCACCCATGAGCATTCCGATCACGTTGCGGGTCTGCAGCGGTTGGCGGCGAAGGTCAATGTCCCGGTCTTTCTGACCGAGCCTACGCACCGTGAATGGAGCCGCGCCATGCGCGATGAGGACGGCCGACTGCCGGACATCCCCAAGCTCGAACACTTTGCCTCGGGCCATCACTTTCAGATCGGCAATATTGACATTACACCGTTTACGATTCCGCATGACGCCATTGACCCTGTCGGCTTCACCTTTCGCGCGGAAGGAGTGAAGATCGGCTTCGCCACCGACCTGGGATACATGCCGGTCAGCGTGCGCGATCATCTGCGCGGTTGCGATGTCCTGGTGTTGGAGTCGAATCATGATCTCGAAATGCTCCGCTCCGGTCCCTATCCCTGGTCTGTCAAACAACGTGTGATGAGCCGCGTCGGTCATTTGTCCAATGACGCTCTCGCGGAATTCTTTACCAGCGACTATGATGGAGGTGCAGCATACGTAGTTTTGGCGCACCTGTCGGAGCAAAACAACCATCCCGAGGTGGCTCGCGCAGCCGCCGAGCATGCTCTGCGGGACCGGCAGGGGCTCTGGCAAAACCGCGTCCTGCTGGCCAGTCAGTCGGACGCTCTGGAACCTATCCGGCTTTAGCCTTTTATGAGCCAGTGTGTTGAGCCCATCGTAGGAAAGATTCTAGCCGGATGGCGGTACGACATCTCCGGTCTGGCTCCGGAAATGCGCGGCGACTATGAAGCCCACTTCGCCGATTGCGAGCACTGCCGCAGCCGCCAGCAATTGCACCGCGTCATTGACATTTCTCTCATCGTTCTAGCATCGGTTTCGGCGGCGGTCTTCCTGTTGGCCTTCGGTGTGATCCGGCATTTCGGGCCGCGCCACGCATTCTGGCTCGAAATTGCCGCCTTGGCTGGATTCGCGCTTTCCGCGCTCATCTGGCTGATCGTCGCGGTGGCCACGCCTGCGCCCATGGTGGTCGCCGATGTCGCCAGGCTTGGAGCGCGGCATGTGCATGATCGGCTGCCGCCCGAGATCCGCGAGAAACTTCCGGAAGAGTTGCGCGTCAAAATCACCGGGTCCTGAGTGCATCGAACCGCTCTTTATTCCTTCCTGCTTTGTGCATTGACCGCCGTCGTGTCGGCGCAGGAACCCGCGCACAATCCACACGACAGCCACCAGCCGGAGCCCCCCATGCCAGGCATGAACATGCCCGGTATGGAGATATCCATGTCGTTCCCCGACTGGATGCCCTCGCCGCACTCCTCTTCCGGCACCGGATGGCAACCTGCCGTTTCACCGGTGCACGAGTGGATGAGAGGGCGCGCCAGCTGGGATCTCATGGCTCACGGCGTGATCTTCGGCGACTACAGCGAGCCCGGCGGTCCACGCGGCGCTGGTAAGGCCGAGTCCGTGAACTGGCTGATGCTGATGGAGCAACATCCTCTCGGTCGCGGAACGATTCTGTTCCGCCAGATGTTTTCCGCCGAGTCCCTGACCGCACCCCACCCTGGGTTTCCTCAACTCTTCCAGACGGGCGAGACCTATCACGGCCAGGCCCTGGTCGATCACCAGCATCCGCACAATGTCTTTGCCGAACTCTCGCTCTACTACACGCGGCCGCTCAGCGACAAAGTGTCCTGGCTCTTCTATGGTGGACCGGTTGGTGAGCCCGCGCTGGGTCCCGTCGCCTACATGCACCGAGCCTCCGCGTCGGAGTTGCCCATGGCGCCCTTATCCCATCACCTGCAGGATTCCACTCACACCGCCTTCGGCGTAATTACTACGGGGTTAATAGTAGATCACTTCAAGATCGAGGGCTCATTGTTTAACGGCCGTGAGCCTAACGAACAGCGTTACGGGATTCAATTGGCGGCGCTGGATTCGTGGTCCGCGCGTTTGAGCCTGGCTCCGTCGCGCAACTGGACCGCTCAATACAGTTACGGGCGCCTCGAGCATCCTGAAGCCCTCGAGCCGGGCAGCGAACGTCGCCAAAGCGCGTCCGTCGAGTACGTACGCCCGCTGGCTCGCGGTTCCTGGTCTTCCTCTCTGGTCTGGGGTCGAAAGCACAAAGAGCCTGAAGCCCGCAATCTGAACAGTTACCTGCTCGAATCCACACTCAACTTCCAGTCGCGCAACTACGTATTTTCCCGCCTCGAACTGGTGGACAAAGACGAATTGTTCCCGGACAATCCGGCGCATCCCAATTTCCGGATTGGCGCGTACACTCTCGGCGGCGCGCGCGACCTCATCCAGAGCCGGTTGTGGCAGCTGGCGCTGGGGGCGGATGTGACGTTCTATTCCAAGCCGTCCGCCTTGGACTCCAGCTACGGCGACAATCCAGTCTCCTTCCAGCTGTTCATTCGCGTCCGTCCGGGCTCAGCTCACCATCACTAACGTAGTGATGATCCCGACATTACTAAGGCGGATACTATTCCGCTTTCTGTTTGTAGGTTTCTGAAAATAGGGGCAGAATCTAGGGCCATGAGGCTAGCTCTGCGGACTGTGCGCTTGGTGCAGATCGCGATGTTAGTCAGCGTCGGGATCTACGTAGTCGTGGGAGAGGTTGTACGGCCGCCGTTTGCCGCCAGTCCCACGATTCTGTACGCCGCTTCGGTCGCTTCCATTGGCCTGGTGGGAGCACTGCTGGTGGTGCGCCGTACGCTGGTCCTGCAATCCGAGGCACAGCTTCGTGAAAAGCCGGGGGACGCCATCATCGTGTCGCGCTGGCAAACGGGATACATCGTCACCTATGCTCTGTGCGAGGCGCTCGCTTTGTTTGGTTTGGGGCTCCGCATGGTGGGCTTCTCCATCGACCACGTCTGGCCCTATTACGCGGGTGCTTTCGTGCTGCTATTGTTGTTCTGGCCGAGAGTCCCTCGGGCTGAGCCCGGTTAGTCTTTTCGCGCGAGATCTCACATGTCGATCCAGGACGAATTGGAATTGAATTCGCTCAAAGCCGCCGGGCGTATTGTGCGGCAAGTGCTCGATGCTATGAAGGCTGAGGTGCGACCCGGCATTACCACGAAGCATCTGGACAACATTGGAGCACGGGTTATCGAGGAGAACGGCGCCCGCTCTGCTCCCGTGATGGTCTATAAGTTCCCCGGCGCGAATTGCATCAGCCTGAACGATGAAGCGGTACATGGCATCCCTGGCGATCGCCAGCTTCAGGAAGGCGATCTCGTTAAACTCGACGTCACGGTCGAGAAAAACGGATACATGGCTGATGCCGCCATCACGGTTCCGGTCGGCAAGGTAACCCCTCAGGCCGAGCGGCTGATGAACTGTGCCGAACGTGCCTTTGCGAAGGCTATGCTGGTAGCGCGGGCCGGCTTCCGCGTCAACGAGATTGGCCGAATCGTGGAGCGCGAGGTACGCAAGGACGGCTTCTCCGTGATCCGCGAACTGGGAGGCCACGGCATCGGACGCACCATTCACGAAGAGCCGCGCATCCCCAATTATGCCGACCCAGAAGCCCGGCAGATCCTCACCGAAGGCCTGGTCATCACCGTGGAGCCCATCATCAGCGGTGGCTCGGGCCGCGTTTTCACCGACAGAGACGGCTGGACCGTCCGTACCAGAGATCGCTCCCTGTCGGCTCATTTTGAGCATACCCTTGTGATTACTTCCGGTGCCCCAATTCTGCTAACCGCGGCCTAAACCGCCGTTGACCCCCGACCGGCTTCGGGATAGAGTTCAGAGTCAGGGCCGACCTTCCCCTGCCCCACACGATTGCGATCCGCGTTTTCCAAACTCGGGGTACTAGTGTTGGTTCTTGCCAGCCTGGCATGGGCGGCTCCCGGCCAGTTTTCGGCACAAAAACGGCTGGGACTCCCGACCGGCGACCAGTGGGAACCGGCGATGGCGGCGGATGGTGCCGGCCGAGTGTATGTCCTGTACCCGCACTACGGCGACGTACCCGGCTGCGCCGATTGCAGCGTGCCCGCCATGCTGTTAGTCGTGAGCACGGACAACGGCAAGACCTGGCAACCGCCGCGCACAGTCCTGGAATCCGTATTCGGCCAGTACGATCCCCAGATTGTCGTCGACTCCGCCGACCGGCGCACGCTCTATGCCGCCTGGCTGCAGAGCCGCAAGCGCGAGGTGATCGTAGCGCGATCGACAGACGCCGGCTCCACCTGGGTGTTCAGTGTCGCCGTCCGCAGCGCCGTGGAACTGGACAAGCCCGTCCTCAGTGTCCGCGGTCAGAGTGTTTACGTCGGCTTCAATCACGAAGAGGAAGTCTGGGTCGCAGCGTCGCAGGACGCAGGCCGGAGCTTCTCCTCGGCGCGCGTGAATACCGTCAGCCTGCCCGGATGGTCGTTGCTCGGGGGCGCAACCGTCGATCCTTCCGGAAACGCATTTCTCGCTTGGGCTTCGTATTCCAAAGCTGGCGGAGCGCGAGGTCCTGTGCGTTTGCTGGTTGCGAAATCCTCGGACGCCGGCAAGACCTGGAGCGCCAGCCAACTCGACACTTCCGCGGCAGCTCCCGGCTGTGACGATCTGGAATGCGGCGAAGCCTACCTCGGCGCGCAGGTCTCGTTGGCCTCAGACGCAGGCGGAACCATCTACGCGTTGTGGAGTTCCGGAAGCCGGTCGCTCGGTCCGCAACGCATCTATTTTTCTTCGTCCACCAATGGCGGCGAAAGCTGGCTGCCGCGCGTGGACGTTTCCCAGGCGAGACGCGCTAGCGAGCACGCTTTCCCGGCAGTTGTCGCAGGCCGGGCCGGAGACGTGCGCATCGCCTGGATGGATACGCGCAACGCCCCGCTGTGGAACACATATTACCGCAGCTCCAATAACGGCGGAGCCACTTGGTCCGACGAAACCCGCCTCTCCGGCTACGTGCCCGGATTCCGCTACATCAACAAGAAAGGCTTCCGTTTCCCCTTCGGCGATTATTTCGGAATCGCCATCGACAACCGCGAAGACACCCACGCTGTCTGGGGCGAAGGCATGAACTACCAGTCGCCCGGGTCGATCTGGTACACCAGCGGAAGGTAGAGCTCCCGTAGGCTTTTCGATCCTCTCATCGGACTGTTCATCTGCCGGATTGTTATCCCGCGCGCAGCGAGGGATCTGCAGTCCGCCGGCCAAGTGCAGATCCCGCGCACGCCGTCGGCTTCGCCTGCGGACGGCTCGGGATGACAATCCGTAAAGGCTGAGGATGCCTCGGAGGCATACCTCCGCTTGGCCATCGACAACCGAGAATTCACCCACGCTGTCTGGGGCGAAGGCATGAACTACTTGTCCCCGGGATCGATCTGTTATCTCGCTGTCGTCTTTCGCCCCCCATTTCCGATTGACTAAGCAGCGGGCAGCATCTTCGTACGATCCGAAGCCAATGCCAACATGGCACATTCAACGGGCCACGCTCTGACGAAGGCGCTGCCAAGAAGGAGAAGAATATGATGATGCGATCCAGGCTGTACCGTCTCGGGGGTCGGTTCGGAGTTGGGGTGGTCATCGTTGGGCTGATGGTGGTCGTGGGGCAAAGACTTGCATCCGTACCCCGGGCCCAGGCGCACTCAGTCAAATCGGTTCCTAATAACTTTCCACAATTGAACCCCAACGGATTTGCAGCGACCTTCAGCACACGGGGTTCCGTCAATCTCAGCGGCGAGTACTTCCAGGCCCAGGGAAGCAACGGCCGGAGCTGCTCCACCTGCCACATGCCAGAAAATGCGTGGAGCATCAACCCCGCTACGATCCGCCTGTTGTTCGATTTGACGGGTGGCACGCACCCGATCTTCAATGCGCTCGATGCCGACAATCCGAATAACGATCTCTCAACCGTTGAGGCGCGCCGAGCCAATTACAGCATGATGTTGACCCGAGGGGTGTTCCGCCGTGGTGGTGCTCCGCGGGCCGATCGGGAGTGGGACGTAGTTGCTGTCGATGATCCACATGGGTTCGCGAACGTCAACCAGATCGTGCAGTGGCGGCGCATCATGCCGACGATCAACTTCCACCTCGGCAGCGCCACGGTGAACTGGGATGGCGGCAACACGGTCGATACCGATCAGCTCGCCGGACTTACAAACCAGGCGACCCGCAACGTAACCGGCGCTCAGCAAGGGCAGCCCGCGCCTCCTGAGGTCATCGCAGATATCGTGAATTTCGAAACATCCCTTTCGACCGCACAGCTCTTCTCCTTTGTTGCTGGGCCGTTGAACGCAGGCGGCGCTCGAGGCGGGCCTGAAGCGCTCTCACAGATGACAAAGACGCAAGGGCGGTTCGACCTATTTGATGCTTGGATTAACTCTCCAATTCCGAGCCGCAGGCAGATCGCGCGGGGCCAGGAGTTGTTCAACAGCGTCAATTCCAACGGCCGGAGCTGCAATGGCTGCCACAACTCGGCCAATAACGGCACCAATATCAATAACGCTCTGTTCGACATCGGAACCGCCTCCGCGGAGGCGCGCACCCCGGATTTGCCTCTGTACACCTTCCGCAACCGGGTGACAGGCGAAGAGCGCCAGCTCACTGATACGGGACAGGGCAATGTCACCGGACATTGGAACGACTTGGGCCGCTTCAAGACCCCGACGCTGCGAGCGCTGTCCGCGCGCGCGCCGTACTTCCACAATGGGGGTGCTGCGACTCTCGACGACGTTGTGCGCCACTACGAGCAGTTCCTTGGCTTCCAGTTCACCGACGAACAGCGGCAAGATCTGGTGGCCTTCCTGAAGGCGCTCTAGAGCACAACGGAGATCCTGGTCGCCTCCAGGAAAACGCTGGGAACGACCGGGAGGAATTGGGGGGCCGGAGCCGATCGCTCGATCTACATCAGTGATGACCAGCCCGCGGCTGTTGCGATCCCGATCCTCGCGAGGGTCGGGATCGTACAATAGGGCCGTTAGCGTGGAACCTTCACCTTAATCCATTACCATCCCACCAGTAACTTCCCGAATCTTCTGAATGCGGTGCTCCCGGCAGTATCCGGCCAGTTCGTCCACCAACTTCTCTGTAGCCACCGGATCGAAGTAACTCGCCGTCCCCACCTGCACCGCGCTAGCCCCCGCCAGCATGAACTCGATCACATCCACCGCTCGCGTGATCCCGCCCATGCCAATCACCGGAATCTTCACCGAGTGAGCGGCGTCATAAACCATGCGCAGCGCGATCGGCTTGACCGCCGGTCCCGATAGCCCAGCCGTCACATTGGCGATGCGTGGACGCCGCGTATCCGCATCAATCGCCATAGCCAGAAAAGTATTGACCAGGGAAAGCGCGTCGGCACCAGCCTCTTCAGCCACTCGTGCCATCTGCGCTATGCTCGTGACGTTCGGGGAAAGCTTGACGATCAGCGGACGCGTCGCCGTTCGTTTAGCCGTCCGCACGACTTCATCGAGCAAATGCGGATCGCTGCCAAACTGTATCCCGCCATGCGCCGTATTGGGGCACGAGACATTCAGCTCATACGCCGCAATTCCTTCGCCCTCATTCAGAATCTCGATCGCCCGTTCGTAGTCGGGACGTGTGTAGCCGAAGACGTTGGCAAAGACAACGACGTCTTTCTTGGCGCGCAGTGCCGGCAATTTCTCGTCGAGAAACGCCCGCGCCCCGATGTTCTGCAGCCCAATCGCATTCAGCATTCCGGCTGGCGTCTCGAACAGGCGCGGAGGTAGGTTACCAGTCATCGGCTCCTTCGAGAGCCCCTTGACCACGAATCCGCCCAGCCTTTCCAGGTGGACGATATCTTCAAACTCAATCCCGTAACCAAAAGTCCCCGACGCAGCGATGATCGGATTCTTCAGGTTGATCCCGGCGAAGCTGACGCTCAGGTCCGGAGGGCCCACAGGTGTCATGGTGTGTCTCCGGTCGACGCCGCAGCGCGCCGCGGAGGCTGGATCGCCTCGGTCAGCACCCGCCCGGTAGCATGCGTCGGAGCATTGATCCCGAGCAGGGAAGCGAGCGTCACGGCCAGGTCCACCGGTTCCGCATGGGTCCGGTAGATTCCCGACTGAAACGCCAGTCCGTAGAAGGCAAGGGGCACGTGGGTATCGTACGAAAAAGGCGTGGAATGATCGGTGCCCTTTGTGGTTCCAACCCGAAAAGGACTCGGAACCGCCATCACATACCAACCTCCGTAAGGAGAGTAGCTATGTGCGTAGCGCCGGCCAAGCTCGGTGTTCGGCGTCTCCCCGCGCGCGAGTTGCGACTTGGTGAAGTACGCCGGGAACCCTGCCTGCTTCATGGCTTCTCCTGCGTCCGCCTCGGCGTCGTTCTCCTTGCGCCCCGCTGCCGCAAATGCAGCATCATTCAACCAGACCATCGGATAATCGAGATCAGCCAGGTAGTCGGCCTTCTTCGCATACCTCTTCGCCAGCAGGGAATTGATTTCGCCCTTCAGCGCCGCGACATCCAGATTCTCCGCCGGAAGACGAAGGGTCTTCGCATACTCTGGCAGGGGCGCGATACCGTGATCGGCAGAGAGCGCCAGCCAAACGTTGGCGAGCCCGATCTGGTGTCCGAGAAACTCAAAAAATTCTTTCAGCTGGCGATCGAGTTCCAGCGCCATGCTCTTCATCTGCGGAGAATCCGGCCCCACGCGGTGGCCGAGAATGTCATTGGCGGAAAGGCTGATCGCCAGAAGATCGGTCGCGGGACCTGTTCCCATTTTCTCGTAAACCACCAACTCCTTCGCAAACTCAAATTCATATTCATTCGCGAATGGAGTAGACCCGATCACATCGTAGAAGCTTGCCGCCGTTCCGTCGCTGTTCTTGCGGGGAGCCGTCGAGCCCAGACCATTCCCGTCGTTGTCTTTCCATTCGCGATTCCAGTATTTGTCGGTGCGATGGTTGTCGTTGAACTTCTCCACCCACTCCGGCAGAAGCTGGTGGTAGTACGTCGACGTGATCCAGGCACCCGTCTTACCATCGATCCAGTACGCGCCATTGCCTGAGAACCCGCCGGGCAAAACTGCGGCACGATCCTTGAGCGAGATCGCGAAGACGCGCGCCTTTCCCCCGGTCGCCAGCTTGAGTTCATCTCCCAGCGTGTCGGAGAGCAGATTGTGCGGCGAAGCGCCCGATGACGTACTCGCAATGCCCACCAGCTTGGTTCCGCCGTCTTCCACCGAGGTGACGAGTTTCTGCTTCTGCGGATCCCACCATTCGTTGGCAAGAATGCCGTGCCCGCTGGCGTAACTTCCCGTAAACAGCGTGGAGTGCCCGGGAGCGGTGCGCGTATCGGCGTAGTCGTAGTTGCAGTCGGTGAAGTATGCGCCATGATCGAGAAACAAGCGGAAACCGCCGTCGCCAAATTGTTCGCGATAGCGTTCGAGATAATCGCCGCGAAACTGGTCGATCACGATCACCACGATCAGCTTCGGCCGCGCATTGTAGGCGGAGGCGAAAGCGCCCGAGATGCAAACCAGAACGACCAGCACCGGGTACAGAAAGCGGGGGAATCTCATCGCGAGTTAGTGTACAGGAGAGAAGAGGTCGCAGGTCAGGGGTGAAAGGTCACAGAATTGATTTCCTGGAGCCAGTGACCTGTCCCCTGGGACCTCCCATCCGTGACCTCGCACCTGATAAAGTTAACGTGCATGCTCGACCTGAACTTCGTCCGCGAAAACCTCGCCCTGGTAGAAGAAAAGCTGCGCCAGCGTGGCATGAACCCGACCGACCTTCTGAAGGATTTCCGCGCCATCGACGCCGAGCGCCGCCAGTCCATTACCGAGACGGAGGGGCTGCAAGCCCGCCGCAACCGCGCTTCCGAAGAAATTGCCAAGCTCAAGAAGAGCGGGCAGGACGCCTCCATGCAGATCCAGGAGACCAAGGAACTCCGCGAAAGGATTCAGGAATACGAGAAGAGAGCCGGCGAAGCCGACGCGCGTCTGCGCGACATTCTGACCGCCCTGCCCAACCTCCCGCACGCGAGCGTTCCGGTAGGGACGAGCGCTGACGACAACCTCGAAGTCCGCCGCTGGGGTGCGCCTCCGCAGTTTGACTTCAAACCCAAGCCGCACTGGGAACTCGGTGAGCAACTCGGCGTGCTCGACCTGGAGCGCGCCGTCAAGCTCACGGGAGCCCGTTTTGCGGTCTACTGGGACCTGGGTGCACGTCTGGAGCGGGCCCTCGCCAACTTCATGCTCGACCTCCACACTCTCGAGCACGGATACACAGAAGTGCTGCCCCCGTACTTGGTGAACTCCGATTCCATGTACGGCACCGGCCAGCTTCCGAAGTTCGCGCAGGATTCGTTCCGCGTTCCCCACGGTGAAAAGGACCTGTGGCTGATTCCGACCGCCGAAGTTCCGGTCACGAACCTCTATCGCGACGAGGTTCTCGACAGTGCGCGCCTCCCGATTGCTCTCACCGCCTACACGTCCTGCTTTCGCAGCGAGGCTGGATCCTACGGCAAAGACGTCCGCGGCATCATCCGCCAGCACCAGTTTCAGAAAGTCGAACTGGTGAAGTTCGCTCACCCCGATACATCCTACGACGAACTGGAGAAGCTCACTCACAACGCCGAGACCGTTTTGCAGAAACTGGGCATCCACTACCGCGTCGTCACGCTGTGCACCGGCGACATGGGACCGTCTTCGGCCAAGACCTACGACATCGAAGTCTGGCTCCCCGGGCAAGGCCTGTTCCGCGAAATCTCTTCGTGCTCGAATTTCGAAGCTTTCCAGGCGCGGCGTGCAAATATCCGCTACCGTCCGGAAGGCAAGAGCAAGACGGAATTCGTGCACACGCTGAATGGAAGCGGCCTGGCCGTTGGCCGGACGTGGGTTGCAATCGTGGAAAATTATCAGCAGGCGGACGGCAGCGTCCGCATTCCCGAGGTGCTGCAAAAATACATGGGGACCGATCGCATCCCCGCAAAAAATGCTTGAGTCGCCGCTGGACGCAGCATTTGCTATCCAACGAATTACCAAATAGACTTTCAGAGTTCCAAGTCGGTGGCCGTTCCTCGGCCCGGCCTCTCCTTCATGGGCGCGATCTGGCGCACAATTCGCGGATATATTCTGTGGTCCTATGAGCGGGGTAGCCTCCACTACGATGTGATGGTCACGCTGATTCTGCTTTTCGTATTTCTTTCGCCATATTACATCAACTACAATGACAAACCGGTCGAACGCAATCCGCATCCAACCGGTGTGGTGGTCATTCCGGACGCGCAAGGCGGACTGATCTATCAGATTTCGGCGACCGCAATTACGGACGGCGAGAACATGGACGTTCGCCAGCAGCTGCAGCACATCATCGAGCCGATCTCGGGTGCCGTCAGCGTCACAAAGTTCGAGCCGGTGAAAGACGCTTCCGGGCACACGCAGGCCTACAAAGTCTGGGTTGAGAAAGAGTAGCCGTGAGACGCGAGAACGCCACGATTGCCGTCATCGCTTTGACCGCCGCCCTCGTGCTGGCGACGGCAGCCTGGTCGCAGACCACGCCGGCAAACCTCGATCATGTGCTGAGCCAGATGGACACCACGGCCAAGAACTTCCGTTCCGCCGAGGCCAGCTTTGTCTGGGATCAGTACCAGAAAGTAGTCGACGAAACTGACTCAGAAAAAGGAAAGATCTACTTCCGCCGCCAGGACAACGAAACCCAGATGGCTGCCGATATCGCCGAACCCGACAAGAAATCTGTCATCTACGGCGGTGGCAAGGTGCAGGTCTACCAACCGAAAATCGATCAGGTGAACGAGTACAACGCCGGTAAGAACCGCAGCGACCTTGAAAGTTTCCTGGTGCTGGGCTTTGGCGGCGGTGGCCACGATCTGCTCAAAGCCTACGATGTCAAGCTGCTTGGCTCGGAGACGGTGGGCGGCGTCGACGCCGTGAAGTTGGAACTTCTCCCGAAATCGCCAAAACTTCGCAACAACATTGCCCGGATCCTGCTCTGGATTGATCCATCGCGAGGAGTCTCCGTGCAGCAGCAGTTCTTCGAGCCTGACGGCAACTATCGTCTGGCAAAGTATTCCGACATCCAGGTCAATCAAAAAATTTCTGACAGTGTCTTCAAGCTAAAAACAACCTCCAAAACGAAGATTATTTCTCCCAAGGGACAGTGAATCCAGAGAGCCGAGGCGGCGAACCACGTCCTGCACGTACCATCAGAATCAAGCTGCCAAACGACATCCGGAACGATATACTGCATCGAAAGGGTCAGCGTTCAGCCAAATCATGGCCAAAGTCTTCACCATTACGGTTCCTCCCGATCTGGGAAGAAAAAAGCGCGAGCGCACTTCCGATAGCCGTTACGTCGACGGCCAGAAGATGCTCGTCGAAGCGATGAAGTATCTCGCGCAAACCGACAAGGACGCCAATCGCTCCGCCATCGAACTGCTCTCCGAACACGTCCGTACAAAATTCCGTATGACCGATTCACCACTTACCTAGAAACATAGCTTCGACACATTGACAGTTCCACGCTCGGTGTCGGTGCATGTCTATTGATCTGACTCGCAGTCAAGCTCGAGCGAATTTGTGTTTTTCTCGTCACCTCGTATTGACAATCATGCAGACCCCAATAAACTAGCACCCACACACGCGTGACGAATGCCTTTCCCAGGATGTTGCATTCGTCGCGTTTGAGGGGGACATCCATGCGGTCGCAGCATCGAGTCGCTGTACTCGTCGTGTTTCTTGTGGCGGGTGCTTTCAATTCTCTTCTGCTGGCGCAGACCATCACCGGAACCATCTCGGGAGACGTTACCGACAGCACTGGAGCGGTCGTGCCCGGCGCCACCATCACCGCGCTCAATCTCGGCACCGCCGAGACGCGCACCGCCACGACGACAGCCACCGGAAGCTATCGCCTTCCCGATCTCGCCATCGGCAAGTACAGGCTGACCGCCAGCGCGCAAGGCTTCAAGAACATCGTGCGGACCGCTGAGGTCGCCACCGGCGCTGTCACCCACGCGGATTTCGCACTGCAAATCGGGCAGCAGACCGAGACAGTGGAAGTGGAAGGAAGCGCTCCGCTCGTCGACCTTTCCCCGAACAACAACAACTATGTCGACAGCGTGAAAATTGAGAACGTTCCCATCAACGGTCGCGACTTCAATTCGCTCTTGGCGATCACTCCCGGCGTGCAACGTGATCCCGGCGGCGGGTTCCTCGCAGTCAGCATCAATGGTGCCCGCACCACCTCCAATAACTATTTCATCGACGGGCTCTACAACAACGACCGCTACTACGGCGACTCGGCCATCAATCAGACTGGAATTCTCGGCATTCCGGCGGTGACTTTTCCCCCGGACGCGATCGAAGAATTGAGTGTGCAGGAAACTCCGTCAGCAGAATTTGGGGTCAAGGGCGGCGCGCCGATCCTGCTCAACATGAAAAGTGGCACCAATACCTGGCACGGCGGAACGACCTGGGTGAATCACAGCGGCATCGGCGACGCCGATAATTTTTTCGCCAATGCCAATGGCGACTGCAGCGGTCCCGGCGATTGCAAGCCCACTCCGATTCACAATAATCAGTTCCATGCCAATATCGGCGGGCCGATCGTAAAGGACAAGGCTTTCTTCTTTCTCTTCTACGAAGGCCAGCGCAACAAATCGGAAGCGGTCAAGGCCCGCCCCGTCCCGACGCAGATGGCAATTGACGCTGCCAAAGCGGACATCGCTGCTCTCGGCCTTACCATCGATCCCGTCGGCCAGACCCTGCTGAACTATTTCCCGGTCGATACCAATCCCGCAGATCAGGTGCCTTGCGATTTTACTGACCCCAACTCCGACTGCACCGATGTCGGCACCTTCACCCAGCACTCTCCCAGTTCGGCCAGCAACAATGAGTTCGGCGTGAAGTTCGACTACAAATTCAATCGTGACCAGTCGGTCGCCGTTCGCTACATTTTTGGCGACAGCTTACAGAATGGGCCGCCGTTTGCCGGCTTGCCACCCAGTCCAGGCTTTCCCCAGAACCTGTTCAACTCCGTCGCCCCTTCGCGCGCACAGATGGCCGGTGTCAGTTGGACCATGAACCTGGGCGGCAACAAAATTCTTGAGAGCCGCTTCGGCTATACCCGCTTTTCCCAGTTGCTCGACGTCAACAACAAGATCGATCCCAATAGCCTTGGTATCGACACCGGGCCACTGAGCCCTGCCGATTTCGGAATTCCCTACGTCTACATGTACCACCTTGGCTACGGTGGTTACATCGGAGGTGTTCAGGGCTATCCGCTCACTACTCGTCCCGACGCCACTTACGACTGGTCCGAGCACTTCTCCTGGGTGAAGGGGAATCACTCCATCAAGCTCGGAGGAAACTTCCAACGCGCTTCGACCAACAGTATCCGCAACGACGCCCGCCTCGGACTTGCGGTTGGGTACTTCAGCTACTATGCGTCCATCGTTCCTGGGGCCCGCGGTTATCTTGCGGTCCAGAACGATATCGAGCAATTGCTGCTGGGCAAGGCGGATCTGGCTGACCGCAGCTTCGGCGACACGCATCGTCAAATCGTCCAGAACAGCGTCGGCTTCTACGCCCAGGACGACTGGAAAATCAAGTCTCGCTTCACTCTGAGTTACGGCTTGCGTTACGAAATTAACGGCACCATGCGGGATACCGACAATCGCGAAGCGATTTTCGATCCGGCGCGCGGCTATCTGAACGTAGGAACCGATGTTGCTCGAATCCACAACGTGGACTACAAGGATTTTGGACCGCATGCGGGCTTCGCCTGGGACGTTTTCGGAAACGGCAAGACCGCGGTGCGCGCGGGTTATTCGCTTTCGTTTGACGTCGCCAACTTTGGGGCTTTCGCTTCGCCTTATTCCCTCGCCCACGCCCATGCTGGAGTCTTTACCCAGCAGAGCCTCAATTTCTTCGACGTCGAGAACGCGGGAAGGGTAGGCGCCGGCCTGGTTAAGCATCCGCGGCTGCCCACCAATCCCAACGCCAAATGTTTCAAACCGGTTGCGGACCCCAATAAGCGCGGTGGAGACTATGTCTGCTTCGACGCGGCCACGGATGGTTCCCTGTTTGGGGATACAGCCTCAACCGGAGTAGCCCCCTTTAATGCATTCACCATCGTTCCCAATTTCAAGACGCCCCGCTACCACAATTTCAACCTCAGCATTCAGAGGGAATTGTTTAAGGGCAATGTCTTGACCGTCGGGTATTCCGGTCAACGTGGACGCGACTTGATCATCTACTACGACCAGAATGCCTCGCCGATCGGCAGTATCGTCGACAATAATGATGGACTCGGCCCTCACGTGTGTTCGTCGGAGGAGGAATGCGACCAGGTCCGGCCTTTGTCGAAGGTATTCATCGATCCAGACACAGGCGGCCCCTTGATTCGCCACCTCGTCACCGCCACCAACCACGGGACCTCCCAATACGACAGTCTCCAGGCCTCCTATAATCAGCGCGGCTGGCATGGCCTCGACACGGAGTACAACCTCACCTGGAGCAAGTGCTTCGACCTGAATTCCTCCAACCGCGGAGGACAAGGAGACTACCCTCAGATCAACAATGACAACCCTGTGGGTAGCACCGCGCTTGCTCACCCCAACTTTCAGGATGGCCGCGGCCTCTGCGACCAGGACGTTCGCCTCAACTTCAACGTTGGTGGCGTCTACGATCTCCCGGATATCCCCCACCTCGGGCGCTTCGCCGGAAAAGGTTGGCAGTTGAGCACCATCTACACTGCGCTCAGCGGCCATCCCTTCGCCGTCTTCCGCAATGGCATCACCGATCCCTCCGGTCAGGGACTCACCGGCGGTAGCATACGCGGTAGTTTCAGCGGCGATCCCATTGTGATCCACCCCCGTGACCCGAATAATTACGTTACCGACGGTTTCACCTCTCCTGAAGACGGAACTGTCGGCAACACGCCGCGCAATTTCCTTATTGGCCCGGGACTCAGCCAATGGGATATGGCTTTAGCGAAGAACACCAAGATCGGAGAAAAACTAAACGTCGATATCCGCTGGGAGGTGTTCAACGTCCTGAACCGCGGAAACTTCTCGCGCTTCAGCCTCGACAACGGAATTCGCAGTGCAACCTTCGGCCATTTATCGGAAACCCCCGACGTCGCCGCCGGCAATCCCGTAATCGCCCAGGGCGGTCCCAGAAACATGAACTTCTCTCTCAAGATCACGTTCTAAGGATCGTGACGGAAAACCTGGGGAGTCTAGCTGTGCTAGACTCCCTTTTTCTTATGCGGTTTCCCCGGCGGCTGGCTTCGGTCTTGTTGTGCATCGGTTCTGCTGTCGCCGCCAGTCCACCCGCCACTCACCCCAAGCCTGACTCCCGCCCCAACATCCTCCTCATCACCCTCGACACCACTCGCGCCGACCGCATGGGCTTTCTCGGCTCGAAGCGCGGCCTCACTCCGAACCTCGATGCCCTGGCGCAACACGGCATCGTGTTCACTCGTGCCTACTCGCATGTTCCGATCACGACTGCGTCCCACACGACCATCCTCACCGGCACCTATCCGCAATTCAATCACGTAAATGATTTTGGAATCCCGCTCTCTTCGCGCCTTCCGTACCTTCCCGATCTCCTCCGCGCCCAGGGCTATCACACCGGAGCATTCGTGGGCTCGCTGATCCTCGATCCCCTCGACGGCACCGCTCCCGGCTTCGATCGCGGATTCGAGGTCTACGACGCCGGTTTTCATCTGCGCCGCCACGGAGCCGATCGCTACAAAACAGTCGAGAGGCGCGCCGGCGAGGTCGTCAGTCACGCACTCAGTTGGCTTAGCCAGTTGCCCAACGGGCCTTTCTTCTTATGGGTGCACCTCTACGACGCGCACGATCCCTACGATCCGCCTGGGCCCTTCAAGACGAAGTTTGCCTCGCAGCCTTACGACGGCGAGATCGCCTACGCCGACTCCGCCGTCGGCAAACTGATTGACGAAATTCGCAAGCATGGCCTCTATGACGAGACTCTGATCTCCATCATGGCCGACCACGGCGAATCGCTTGGCGCGCACGGCGAGAACACCCACGGCATCTTTCTCTACGACGAGACTCTGCACATCCCGCTGCTCTTCAAACTGCCGATGGAAAAAGCCGCAGGCCGCCGCATCGAGACCCGCGCGCGCCTGGTCGATGTCGCGCCCACCATCCTTCAAGAAGCCGGTCTGCCCGTACCAAGAGAAATGCAAGGCGAGTCGCTCGCGGCCCTGATGACGCCCACTACCGGAAAGCCGGCGTCCGACCCCGACGATCGTTCTGCCTACGCCGAGACCGACTACCCTCATCGCGCCTTCGGCTGGAGTTCACTGCGCTCATTGCGAACCGGAAAGTATCTCTACATTCGCGCGCCCGAGTCCGAACTCTACGATCAGGCCACTGACCCTGATGCCGCCCACAATCTCGCCTCTGGATCAAAAGCCGTCGCCGACACGCTCAGTTCCCAGCTTACCGACTTCCGCGCCAAAACCGGCCAGACTCTGGTTGACCTCGCCAAGCCTGATGCCGAGCAGATGCAGAAGCTGCAAGCGCTAGGCTATGTAGCCTCCGGCTCGGCCGACACCCGCGACAGCGACAAACTGACCGGCATTGATCCAAAGAAAAAAGTCGAAATATCCAACCTGCTGCATGACGCCATGTTCGATGTGGAAGATGCCCGCTACGAAGAAGCGATCCCGCTGCTTAAGAAGGCGCTGGCCGAACAACCCGACCTGCCCGTGGCGAACATGCAATATGGAATGGCCCAGGCGCGCTTGAGAAACTACGCCGAAGCGGTTGCCCCATTGCAGAAAGCCATCCAGCTACAACCCGACAACGGGATGGGTCGTTATGAACTGGGGATTGCATTGTTCGAGACGGGCGACTGGAAAGGCGCCGCCCCGCAGTTCGAAGCTGCCGTCGCGCGCGCCCCACGATGGGCTGACGCCCAGTTTTCGCTCGCCTCCGTCTACGCTCGCATCGACCGCGTACCCGAGGCAATCGAGCACCTCGACATCTGCCTCGGCCTCGATCCCGCCCACTACCGCGCCAATCTTCTCCGCGGACGAATCTTGTCTCTCCAGGGGAAGCCAGCCGAAGCCCTGCCGAATCTCAAGAAAGCAACCGAAGTGCAGCCCGATTCGCGCGAAGCGCACAAATTCCTGGCCGACGCCTACGACCAGTTAGGCGACTCCGCCAGCGCAGCCCAGGAAAGAGCCCACGCAAATCAACATTAACCAAGTAGCGCCGCCGTCCCGGCGGCTGTCTGGCGGGCGTCTCGCCCGCTAAGCCAAGACGCCTGAGCGATGAAAAACGACGAGAAGAGAATCACCACCGGATAGCACTCCAGCGTGTACCGCGGCTCCGGATTTTCCAGCGTTCCCAAGAACAGCGAGCGCAGCACCACGAATCCCAGCAGCAATCCCGCATACCGAACCGCGGAGCGTCGCCGCACAATTCCCGCCAGCGCCATTCCCACATAAAGAAGATTCAGTACTCCCAGCGTCACCGCCATCACCGAACTCCTGGGCTCGTCATCAAACTCCCACCAGCGCACATCGGGTGGCAGGATTTCCGTCCGCGGCCGCAACCACATATCGGCAATCCGCAACATAGGCAGCATCAGGTAGTAGCGCAGCGGGTGTGCTCGGACGCGCTCTGCCGCAACCCCTCCGAACCCCGCATCGAGGGAAGGCGTCATTTCCTGCGTCTCGTTGTAGTCGTCAAGAAGAGTCAGCGTCGTCTCCTGCTGTGTTTCCGTGTCGAACGCGCGCGATGGCAACTTGTCCGGATCGATCTTGTCCCCGGGCACCATCCAGTAGACCTCCTCCACCGACGCATAATCCGCAATCCACGTCTTCACCCACCGATTGAACCCGCGCATGGCTAACTCGTCCTGATCCGTGGCATAGCGCGGTGCCAGCGGTTGAAAATGGTGGAGCGTCCGGAAGTTGCGGATCGTCCACGGCAACAGTGGCGCCAGCGCCACCAGCGCGATCCAGCACCCAGCCTGCACTACCGGCAGAACCGGTTTCTGACCACGCCATCGTTTCCACATCAGAATCAGAAAGTAGGCGCCAATGCCGATCAAAACAATTCCGCCATCCGGACGCAGCAGGATACACGCAGCGGTGGCCGCTCCCGCCCCGACCCATGCTTTCCATGCGGCTTGACCTTCGTTCTGCAAACCCAGGCCCGCCGCGACACAATCCAGCGCCGCAGCAGTGAAGAAGATCTCCAGCGTCTCAGTCAGCGCCGCTGCGGCATAGTTCGCCAGAAATGGGCAGAGCGCCGCGAGCGCGAAAGCAATCCGTGCCGCCCGGTCCGATACCGTCCGGTGCGCCAGGTCGGCGATGATGATGCAAGTCCCCAGATCAAGGAGAATCTGTGCCAGCATCAGCGCACGAAAAGTTCCAACGCCGAAAACCGTGAAAATCACCGCTACAAACGCCGGATACCCTGGAAGCCGCGTATCAGTGGGCACGATCTGCCCCGCCTGGGTCTGCCCGTAAATACCGTGCTGCAACCAGTTGGTGGCAAAATCGGCATAGGTGCGCGAATCATCCGTGATAGCGGGGAAGTAGAAGAGGAAGAGAAGTCGCAGCGTGAGTCCAGCCAGGGCAACTCCCAGAAAATACCCACAGTGGCGACGCAGCAGGCGGAGCACGAAGCGAATATAGCACCAGCCCGGTAGCGAAAGCGCCGTGGCCGCGATTCTCGATCCCTGACCTGGCGCAACCCGCGGCGAACCCAATAACGCAAGGGCCAGGAGCCAGAAGGTAGCAGTTAGAAGCAGCCTTCCAGATGCTACGATAAAGAGCACCCTCTGCAATGGCCAAACAGGTCTTTTACGATCCCAGGCAAGCCCGCTGGAAGCGGATTCGCCGCGTTGTTGATGCGGGCGCGATCACCCTTACGCTGCTGGTGATCTTTTTCGTGTACACGGCGTTGCGCAGCGAGCCACTGCCCGATCTTTCCCTGAGAGCGGAAAGGCGCCCGTATCACGCGCTGAAAGAAAAGGAGAAAGAGAAGGCTCGTGAAAAACGCCGCCTCGCCACTCTCGTTCGCACCAGCCGGCGTCGTCATTCCCACAAAGCGCCTTCCCAGATCAAGCTGAACTCCGAAGAAGGCATTCGCGCCGCATTTTATGTTTCCTGGGACGCCGCCAGCTATTCCTCGCTCCGTGAGTATGCGCGCCAGATTGACCTGCTCTTTCCCGTCTGGTTGCAGGTGTTGACTCCGGACGGCCACTTGCAAGGCGTTGATCCCCAGACCAACAAGATGTTTGATGTCGTACACGACGGAGCACTCCACAGCGTCGACGACAACGTGATGCCCTTCCTCAAGCAGGAAGGCACGCAGATGGATGTCTTTCCCGTGGTGCAGAACTTCGACGGCACTGACTTCTATCCCGGCATCGCCGACTTCTTCAACGACGCTGCCGCGCGCCAGCGCTTCCGCAACGAGGTCGGCCTCTTCCTGTCGTCGGACCGCTACCGCGGCCTGATGGTCGATTTCGAGTCCTTCCCCAAGAAAGGTCAGCCCGGATACGTCGCCTTGCTGCGCGAACTTTCCTCCGACCTGCACGCCAAAGGGATGAAGCTCTACGTCAGTGTGCAGGTGCGCAACGAAGACTACGACTATGCCGCCATTTCTTCCGCCGTCGATGGCGTCGTCATCATGAACTACGACGAGCATTTTCCCGGTGGAACTCCCGGTCCGGTCGCCTCGCAGGAGTGGTTTGCCTCCAACGTCCAGGCGGCGCTGAAAATTATCCCGAAAGACAAACTCATCTGTGCCATTGGCAACTACGGCTACGACTGGGTGGAGAAGCCGAAGAAGGGCAAGCTGCCGCCGGGCCTGATCGATAAGAACGTATCGGTCCAGGATGCATGGCTCGGATCTCGCGACTCCGAAGAAGACATCGACTTTGATGGCGACGCCCTGAACCCGCACTTCAGCTACCTCGATGAGCAGAACTTCCACCACGACATCTGGTTCCTCGACGCGGTGACCGCCCTGAACGAGATGCGCGCCACCCAGAGTCTCGGCATCAGCACCTTCGCGTTGTGGAGGCTGGGAGCCGAGGACCGTTCCCTGTGGAAGATCTGGGACGTTCCAGGCGAAGCCGGTGCGCCCGATAAACTCCACGACGTCCCGCCCGGCCAGGACGTCGACATGGAAGGCCAGGGCGAGATCCTGCGCATCGAAGACCGTCCCTCCGACGGCCGCCGCGATCTCACCCTCGACCGCTCGACCGGTCTCATCAGCGACGAGTCCTTCACCGACCTGCCCGAGCCCTATCGCGTTGCCCGCTACGGCGCCAGCAAGAATCAACTCGCCATCACCTTCGACGATGGCCCCGATCCCGAGTGGACGCCCAAAATTCTCGATGTGCTCAAGCGCGAGCGCGCTCCGGCAACCTTCTTTCTCATCGGAATCCAAGCCGACAAATTCGGCAGCCTGACGAACCGAATTTTCAGCGAGGGCCACGAAATCGGCAATCACACCTTCACCCATCCCGATATCAGCAACATTGGCTCCAGCTACATGCGCGTCGAGCTGAATTTGACCGAGCGCCTTTTCGCCAGCCGCCTGGGAATCCGCACGGTGTTGTTTCGTCCGCCTTACTCCATCGATCAGGAGCCCGACACCGAAGATCAGGTGCGCCCGCTGGAACTTACTCAGGACATGGGCTACATTACCGTGGGCAACAAGATCGATCCCAACGATTGGCGCGATAATCCCAAGCACCCCGCCGAACAGATTGCCGCCGACGTCATGGCCCATTTGCCGCCCTGCCAGCCCTTTGACCAGGGATGCGGCAACGTTATTCTTCTGCACGACGGTGGCGGCGACCGCGCCGAAACGGTGAAAGCCCTGCCGCTCATCATCGAAGGTGCCCGCGCCCGCGGATTCGAGTTCGTTCCCGTTTATCAGTTGCTCGGCAGGACCAAAGCCGACATCATGCCGCCGCTTCCGCCCGGTGAGATGTGGGCCGCCCGGCTGAACTGGATCGGCTTCTGGCTTTTCGATGCCACACTGAAGTTTATTGTGATCGTGTTTTTCGTCGGCGACATTCTGATGACCGGCCGCTTGCTCTCCATCGGAATGCTCGCCATCTACGACCGCCTCCGCTCCCATCTCTACGGCACGCCTGAGCAGATCGCTGCTTACCAGCCCCGGGTGGCGATCCTCATTCCTGCGTTCAATGAAGAGAAAGTGATCGAGCGCACCATCCAGGGCGCGCTCGATTCCGACTACCCCAACCTGCGCGTCATCGTGATTGACGACGGCTCGCAAGACCAGACTCTGGAAGTTGCCCGCTCTGCCTTCCGCAAAGAGGCAGCCGCGGGCCGCGTGCTGATCCTCACCAAGCCCAACAGCGGCAAGGCCGACGCCTTGAACTTTGGTCTCGAGCACATCGGCGATGCGGAAATCTTCGTCGGCATCGACGCCGATACCATCATTGCTCCTGACGCCGTCCGGCGCCTGGTGCCCCATTTCCTCAATTCCAAAGTTGGCGCCATTGCCGGCAACGCCAAAGTCGGCAATCGCGTCAATCTCTGGACCCGCTGGCAGGCCCTCGAGTACATCACCAGCCAGAATTTCGAACGTCGCGCACTCAACACCCTGGGCGCAGTCAGCGTCGTACCGGGAGCCATCGGCGCATGGCGTGTGGATGCCGTACGCGAAGCCGGCGGATTCCACACCGATACTGTCGCCGAAGACGCCGATCTCACGATGGCGCTTCTGCGTAACGGATACCGCGTCGAATACGAAGACCGGGCCCTCGCGTTCACCGAAGCCCCGGCCAGTGCCAAAAGCCTCATGCGCCAGCGCTTCCGCTGGTCATTCGGAATCCTGCAGGCCGTCTACAAGCACCGCGACGTCTTCGCGCGCAAAGGTGTTCTGGGCTGGGTCGCGCTGCCTAACATCCTGATCTTCCAGATCCTCCTCCCGCTGGTTTCGCCGTTCATCGATCTGATGTTCGTCGGCGGTGCGCTCTGGTACGCCATCCAGAAGTACTTTCATCCCGAGTCGACGAATCCGGAAAGCTTCCAGCGCCTGCTGATCTTCTTTGCCGTGTTCCTGGTGATCGATTTCATCGCCTCCGCGCTGGCATTCGCGCTCGAGCGCCGCCAGCCCGAAGCCCGCGAAGATGGCTGGCTGTTGAGCCAGGTCTGGCTGCAGCGTTTCGCCTACCGCCAGTTGTTTTCGATCGTGCTGCTAAAAACGCTGCGCCGTGCCGTGCAAGGCCGCCCCTTCGCGTGGGACAAACTGGAACGCCGTGCCAATGTGAACTACGTGCCCGCCGAGCGCCGCGACTCCGTCAACGTCCCATAACGTCCGCGTACCCTGTCAGCACTCCTCCTGGTCCTTCTGCGTGGCCTTCCTGCGCGCAGTAGCCGTGAGCGAAGAAGCGGAGCCGCCACGGAGTCGAAGGACCCCTATTCCCGCCCGAACTTCCACGATCGAGAATGACCACCGACTACTAATCACTAATCACGAACGCCGTGACGCCGGTCACTGACGCAACTCCATCCCAAAGCGTCTGCTAGAGGAGGAGATCAGCGCATGCCCCGTACCATCATCGAGCCCTTCCGCATCAAGAGCGTAGAACCCATCCGCTGGACCACCCGCACAAACCGCGAGCGCTTCCTGCACGCCGCGAGTTATAACCTGTTCCAGCTACCGGCCGACGATGTCCTGATCGACTTACTCACCGACTCCGGCACCGGCGCCATGTCGACGCACCAGTGGGCCGCCATGATGGAAGGCGACGAAAGCTACGCCGGCAGCCGTAGCTTCGATCAGTTCCGCGCCTCCGTGCAGGACATCTTCGGCTACAAACACGTCATTCCCACGCATCAGGGTCGCGCCGCCGAGCGCATCCTTTTCAGTGTGATGTGCAAGAAGGGCGACTTCGTTCTCAACAACACCCATTTCGACACGACGCGCGCCAACGTGGAATTCGTCGGCGCCGAAGCGATCGACCTCGTCATTCCCGAAGGCCACCAGCCCAGCCTCAAACACCCCTTCAAAGGCAACATGGATGTGGAGGCTCTCGAAACCTGGATTCAAAACGTAGGCCGCGACCACATTCCTCTGGTCATGATCACGGTGACGAACAACTCCGGCGGAGGCCAGCCTGTCTCCATGCAAAACGTGAAAGCGGTCAGTGCCATTTGCCGCCAGCACGGCATCCCGCTCTACTTCGACGCCTGCCGCTTTTCTGAGAATTCCTACTTCATCAAGCTCCGCGAGCCCGGATACGAAAACAAGACTCCGAAAGAAATTGCCCAGGAAATGTTTAGCTACGGCGACGGCTGCACCATGTCCGCAAAAAAAGACGGCATGGCCAACATCGGTGGTTTCCTCTGCACCAACAACGATCTTCTCGCGCAGCAGGAAAAGAATCTGCTGATTCTGACCGAAGGGTATCCCACCTACGGTGGCCTCGCCGGACGTGACCTCGAAGCCATAGCCGTCGGCATTCAGGAAGCCCTTCACGAAGACTACCTGCAGTACCGCATCGCCTCGACTGCCTATCTCGGCAATCACATTTCCGAAAACGGCGTCCCCATCGTGCAGCCTCCCGGAGGCCACGCCGTCTACATCGACGCCCGCGCTTTCCTGCCGCACATTCCGCCCGATCAGTTCCCCGGCGTCGCGCTGGCGAACGAACTCTATCTTGAAGGCGGAATCCGCTCCGTAGAAATCGGCACTCTGATGTTCGGCGCCGCCGCTCGCATGGATTTAGTGCGCCTGGCGATCCCGCGCCGCGTCTATACCCAGAGCCACATCGACTATGTTGTCGAGACAATTCTCGAAGTATTCAAGAAACGGGACCAGATTCAAGGGCTGCATCTGGCCTACGAAGCCCCTTTTCTTCGGCACTTCACCGCACGACTCGAGCCGATGGCGCATGCTGCCGTAAACCACCGTTAACTTCGGGCGCGAGGAATTATGGTTTTTCATAACGACTTCCGGCTTCTCAGCTGACCGGGAACCGTGCCGAAATGAGTTTTTGTTGCTAAAACTGGATGTCGCGTGCGTCTAGCCACCGCATCCTACGAAGTGACCCATCCCAACGAGGAGGAGGACATCCATCCCCATGACTAACCATGTCACGCTCCGATTGTTCGGGTTGCTTTTGGTTCTCGCTCTGGCAAGTTGCGGAAGTGACGAATGCACAGTGGCATCCATGAGCATTGATCCCCAGGCTGGCAGCGCAGATCACAATGCTCTACCTCCGAATAATGCGGTTCAGTTTTTCGCAGACGCAAACTACGTCGGCAAGTGTGTAGTCCCGGCGCCCATGAACACACCAGGTCGGAGGGGGCTACAGGATGTGCTCTGGACTGTCTCCGATACCGTCAATGTCAGCATCAGCAACGTTCAAGATCCTACTTTCGGCACGGCGACTTGCCTAGGACCCACTTCCGGTGCAGCAACCGTGACCGCGAACCTGCCGGCTGGCAAGAACCGCGGCAAGCAGCTCGTGGCAACAGGTCTAATCACCTGCAATTGAGGTCCGAGCGTTTCAGGTCACACGCCGGAGAGCACGCACCGTTCGGGGGTCGATGCCGGCCCACCCGTAATGCAGACAGTGTCCGCAACAATCGCATCATGTTGGATTGTTTGGGGTCGGTGTTTTGCAGAGTGGAGGGCATTCTGCTACCGATTCGTTGCCTAAGTCGTCTACATGCTTGAGTCTAGAGACGACCATCCATGCTTCGACAACTCGCCCCGTGTATCCTTGTTCCTCTCCTCCAGTTCGTGGCAGTTTCCCAAACACTTTCCGTTCCGGCAGATTCTCCGCGCTGGGATCTGCAAGGACAGGCCAAGGTCACGGAATATCAAGGCCGCCAGTCTCTCTTGCTCGATGGTGGAGCGGCGGTTTTGAAGGACTTTGAAATGCGTGACGGCGTCATCGATGTCGACGTTGCTACGCCTGCAAAGCGCGGGTTCTTCGGCTTCGACTTTCGGCTCGATAACGACGGCGTCAACTACGAAGAGGTTTATCTACGGCAGCACAAGTCCGGGCTGCCCGATGCGATGCAATATACGCCGGTTCTCAACACCGGACGCAACTGGCAAATCTACAACGGACCGGGTTTCACCGGCGCGGTCGACATCCCGAAAGACGAATGGTTCCACCTGCGCCTGGAGGTTACAGGTGCGCAGGCAAGACTCTATGTCAAGGACATGGACAAGCCCGCGCTGATAATGACTGACCTGAAGAGCGGAGTGCAAAAAGGACAGGTGGCTCTATACGACCTGACCGGTGCGACCTATTACGCGAATTTCGAAGTACGGACCACAGCGGATGTGCCCTGGGAACGGCATCTGCCGCCGATGCCGCCGGGAGTTCTGACCATGTGGAGCATCTCGCCCTCCTACGATGCACTGGCGCGGGATCTGGAGCGCCCACTGACGGCCGCTGAGAGCAGCGCCATCAAGTGGCAGGATGTGGAGGCGGAACCACCGGGATTTGTGGTGCTCTATCGTTATCGCGAAGCCCCGCATCCAATGGTCACGTTTCAGGGAGACTTTTCCAAGCGCCTGGAACCCCAGCCGGGAATGAAGGTGGTGTACGCGCGCACCACCATCGACTCCGATCGTGACCAGGTGAAGAAACTTGAAATCGGATACAGCGACGACGTCAGCGTATTCCTGAATGGCAAGATTCTCTACCGTGGCCGAAGCGCCCAGGGCTTCCGTGACCCCGGATTTCTGGGTATCGTGAACCCGGAGAACGACCTCGTCTACCTCCCATTGAAGAAAGGCCGCAATGAATTGATGCTGGCGGTCAGCGAACTGGGCGGTGGCTGGGGATTCATTTGCCGTTTGGCGGAGGTGGGAAGGTGAGGGTGCGCCGACAAAACTGAATCCGCGCCGGGTGCCCCACACATCGCGTACTTTGCGATGTGTGGGTTTTCGTCACAAACTGACTGAGAGCGCCGTCACAGCCAACTCTTAGATTTCTTCTACTCTAGTCGCGTGACTCGCCGACTCCACCGCTACTACGGTGCCCAGCATCTGCACTTCATCACGTGCAGCTGTTACCGGCGTCAGAAGATTCTGGGTTTCCCTGATCGCCGCGACCTGTTTCTGAAAATCCTGGAGGAGGCGCGGTGCAAGTACCGATTCGTCATCCACGGATACGTGGTTATGCCGGAACATTTCCACCTGCTCATCACGGAGCCTGAGATCGGCGATCCTTCCGTTGTCATGAAAGTCGTGAAAGAGCGGTTCTCCAGACAGCTTCATTTACAGAATGTCTTCAGAAACGCCGTGCCAATGCCGGTCTGGCAGAAGCGCTTTTACGACTTCAATGTGTGGAGCGCGCGCAAGCGGACGGAGAAAGTGGACTACATACACAATAATCCGGTAAAACGTGGATTGGTGGAGCGTCCGGAAGATTGGAAGTGGATGTAGTTTTCGGGCGTATCGGTATGGGGAAATCGGGTCGGTCAGGGTGAAGTTTCAGGAATGGCCCTTGGAGATCAAGGTGGGTCCGGTTCAGAGTTTTGGAGGGATTTGAGAGCCCACACATCGCACAGAACACGATGTGTGGGGCACCTGGCTCAAAGCTGGTGTGGGCGAGGTTCGCCGACGCGGTCTGCAGCGCGTAGAGGGGAGCAATCCGGCGGTGCGGTGCTCGATCTCTCCGGCGAGGACGAGGCGCATGATCTGCATGAGCGCGACCTGGATGGAGTTGGCGTCCTCGAGCAGCGGCAGTTGCACATGGACAGGCCGCGGCCGCACGCGCTGCCGCGCGCGGGGCTTGTCGTCTACGGTAAGAAAGGTCTGACTGGATTCGCGATGAAAGTAACAATAGCGTTCATTACGCAGGGCGGGCGATCCGCACTGCGTGCCGTTGATCTTGAGGTGCTGGCAACGGAGGATGTTGGATGGATACATATGAGGTCGACTCCTGGTAATTATCTTATAGCTATAGAATAGTTACAATATATTACCATAAAGAATTTGTCGTGTCTATGGGCGCAACCATGAGACAGGTCGTTTCCCCAAGGGTGACGATCAAAGAATGCGGGGTCTGATGGAGACCGGGCTGCGCCCGCGGGATCAAACAAGAAGGAAAAGGCTTGACAATAGTATCATTTGATACTATAAAGTGTTTGTACGCCTTCGATTGTCCGGTCTTTGAAGTATCATAGAGTACTGTGTTGCCGCGCTTTTCAGGAGTGCGCATTTTGCGTGAACTGGACGACAAGAACGATCTCGACAGGGCGATCAAGGAAAAAATAGGGGGCTTCTGCGGAAAAACCGGTTCGGTCTTCATGACGAGAACGGCTGAGCGGGATTCAGCGTTGATCGGAATCACAAAGCTGGGGATTCTCGAGGGGCTGCTCTGTCACATCCAAGAGAAACGCACGATCTATTCGGACTTCATGGATAACGGGGATTCGGCATGGATTGTAAAGGACTGCGTCATCGAGCAAGTTAGACTCTACGTGAAATTGAAGTTTGCGGCATCCACCAGCGGAGAGCGGATGATCATCATCTCCGCACACCCTGACAGGAGGTGGTGACAGTGTCAGCGGAAAAATGCCCTATTTGTGGCAGCGGGGTACTGCAACAGATCAATGGCGTCTACGAGACGAGCTTTTCTAATCGCGAGGGCGAGGTCCGCCCTCTGGCGGTGCCGGGAGTTACGTGGATGCAGTGTGATCATTGCGGAGAAGTGATTTTGGATGACGAGGCGACACGGATTATCGAGGCTGCCCGAAGAAATGCTCTGGGACTCCTGTCGCCCTCCGAGATTCGGAATTTACGACTGAATTTGGGAAAGAACCAGCGCGAAATGTCCCGATTGTTGGGTATTGGAGAGAAAACCTACTGCCGATGGGAGTCCGGTGCCTACGTTCAAAGCACGGGGTTCGACAGATACCTGCGTCTGTTGATCGCGAAGCCGGAGAACTCTGAGGTTCTGGAAATGTTCGAGCAGGGTGTACCTCAGCTATCGCGGATTTTAAACAAGGAGTCAGTGCATGTGGTCTTCACCTACCTTCAGGATATAGAGCGAATTGAGGAGGCGTCCGAGGTTTTCACGCAACTGCTTGAAGTTGGAGGCCTACATGCCGCCTGAGCCTGAATCCACGTGGCGCGTCGCGAGGAAAGGGGGCATGATCCATGTTTGTAGTCACCTTTTATTCATATAAGGGAGGCGTCGGGCGTACCTCCGCACTTGTCAATGCGGCCGATCGATTAGCAGTTCGTGGAAAGCGCGTGTTCGTGATCGATTTTGATCTTGAAGCACCTGGAGTCGACGCCTATGGAATGTTCGACGGCGACAAACCCAGTGGCGGGATCGTTGAATATATAGGGCACTTCATGAAGACGGGAGAAGTCCCTAAACTTGACAACTTCGTCGTGAAGCCGAAACGACCAGGGTTGTTCTTCATGCCAGCCGGGAAAAAGGATAGTGAATATCAGGAGTTTCTCAGCCAGCTTAACTGGAAGGTACTATATCGGAGCAAGAAAGGTTACCTTCTTGTCGAGAACCTAAAGGCGGCGATCAAGAGTGTTTTTGCTCCCGACTACGTTTTAGTCGACTCGCGAACGGGCCTAACTGACATCTCGGGAATCTGCACTCTTCAATTGCCAGACCTTGACGTGTTGATCTTTAGTCTAAACCGTCAGAACATTGACGGCATCGCCCACATCTATCGCTCCATCAAGACAAACAAACTCCGGCGCAATATTTCGACACTCTTGGTCGCCTCACCGGTACCTGATATGCCCGATTCGATCACTATCCGCAAAGAGCGATTCGAATGTGCCCGCAAGAGCATTGGTGCGCCCGTCGATGCGATCTTGCCATACGATCCTTACGTCGCATTTCAAGAGTCCCTGGTGAGAGGCAATGACACGCATCTCGCGAAATCTTATGACCTGTTGGTAGACAAGATCATCTCCGCCAACCCGACTGACGTGCTGACGCTCCTTAAGACCGCGAATGAGCTAAAAGATGCAGGTAGCTTCGACCTAGCCGAGCTACGCTATCAAGAAGTTCTAGAATCGCGGCCCGAAGATCCTACCGCTTGGGTTGAGTTCGCGAAGTTCGTAAGAGCTCGCGGTAATAGCAAAGATGCATTGCAGTACCTTGAAAAGGCGCATTCTCTGCGCCCGGATGACGCGGGGATTCTCGCGCAACTTGCTACTACTTGCTTGTCGCTGGATAGATCCAAAGCCGCCAACTACTATGCAGCTTTTCTGCAAAACGCAACTGATAGCGCACTGATTGAGCGGATCGCAGGGGTGTTTGCTAACTCCGGAGAGCCTGACAAGGCGCTGGAAGGATTCACTAGAATGTTGGAACTCGAACCAAAGGTTCAAGGAACGTATATCAGTATCGGGGAAACGCGGATGCGGCTACGGCATTTTCGTGAGGCAATCGCGGCTTATAAGCACGCGGTTGCTCTGGAACCTACGGAATTAGTCGGTGTGTACAATCTCGGATTTGCTCTTTCTCGAGTCGGCGATCAGGGAGCGAAAGAGTACTTCGAAGCGGCTGTTCAGTTGTTCGAACAAATGGATAAGTCCTCACGAACCCCGCTCTGGCTGGCAAATGCGTACGAGGCAATCAGCCATGCTTACCTTGGCATCGATAGACCCGACAAGGCGGCGGAAGTTCTGCGACGAGCCATTCAGATCGCAGAACGCTTAGGTTCGGTGCAGGTCTTCTCCTCAATTCAGTATCAATATGTCCCTGTGAAGAAGTTCATCGCTGAGGCGAAACACCTTCTCGCGGTCTCTGAGAAAGCGATTGCATCTGGGAATTTACCCGGCCCCGGTAGCTCTGGCGACGTCGAAAAGGATCTCCTGATGTGAGGGCGACGGCGACAGGATTTCCCAGTACCGGCATACTCATATGTCTGGGACGGGTGGCCCATGTCTGGCGCGCCCAGTATAGTTGGCTTAGGTTTCGTTTGCCCTATAGAAACTGGGGGTGCCCCAGGTCTCGCGGGGTTCGAGACCTGGGTATGAGGACTGACGGGGTGGCCCGGGTCTCCTCAGGATTTAGTGAATCGTTCTAACATTCGCATCATGAATGCTGGGGGTGCCCCGGGTCTCGCGGTTTTCGAGACCCGGGCACTCTGACTTCTTCCCACGGTGACGCGCGTCCTTGACAGCCTTCCCTTACCAGAAGATAATCAAAAAGATAGTAGTAATAGCTCATTGAAAACATGCTTCGACGAGGGAGCGGCCCTAACTCCTTTGTCCGGAAGATTTTGTCTCCAACCCTTTGCGGCTCAAGATTTTGCCCGGATTGTACGGGCTAAACTCTTGATTCCAGATATTTTGCTTCGGGAAGGGGGAGGGGGGAGGGGGTACCCCGTTACCACCTGGTTAATGCCAGCCGGCTGACAGAGGATACCGAAGCGGATATGTTGACGGACAAGTATTGTGACTTCGCGCCGGGATGTCGCGGTTCAAACGCGTCGCACCACCCATGAAGTCGCTGACGTCGTGGCCTTTCTGGCTCGTCCCGAGGGTGGCTGGATGGCGGGGCATGGTCCAGGCGGGAGGGGGAGTGGAGTGAAGAGTGAACGAGAGGTCAATTACGGGGAGCGAAGAACTGAGATTGATCGCCGCCGATTCCTGGGCGCCGCCGCTATGACCATTGCCGCCACCCAGTTCGGGATGATCGGTTCTGCGCAATCAAAGTCCAATAAGACCGGCGTGTTGGATGCTCTCGAGATCGCGTCCGAGTGGATCAACTCGCGGCCGTTGACTGCGGCTGGCCTGCGGGGAAAAGTCGTCCTCATCGACTTCTGGACCTATACCTGCATCAATTGGCTGCGCACACTTCCGTATGTGCGGGCGTGGGCGGCGAAGTACAAGGATCAGGGATTGGTAGTGATCGGTGTGCACTCGCCGGAATTCGAATTTGAGAAAAACGTCGAAAACGTGCGCCGCGCTGTGAAGGACATGAGGGTCGATTATCCGGTCGCGATCGACAGCGACCACGCGATATGGCGAGCTTTTAAGAACGAATATTGGCCGGCGCTCTACTTTATCGATGGGCAGGGGCATATCCGGCATCATCAATTCGGTGAAGGGGAATACGAACAATCGGAGAAGTTCATTCAACGATTGTTAACGGAGGCCGGGGTGAGCGGAGTCAGCCATGAGCTGGTTGTGGTGGATGCGCGTGGCGCGGAAGTTGCGGCGGATTGGGACAGCCTGCGGTCTCCGGAGAACTACGTCGGCTATGAACGCACAGAAAATTTTGCGTCTCCGGGTGGGGCCGTGTCGGACAAGCCTCACGTTTATGCAGTCCCAAAGCGCTTGGCTCTGAATCAGTGGGCGCTTGCTGGCGACTGGACCGTGGGAAAACAGGCAACTGCGCTGAACCAGGCTAATGGACGGATCGCGTACGGCTTTCACGCGCGTGATCTTCACATTGTGATGGGACCGGCAGAGCGAGGAAAGTCCGTGCGCTTTCGGGTGCTCATTGATGGGCAGGCGCCGGGTACATCCCATGGACTTGACGTAGACGATCAGGGCAACGGTACGGTCAGCGAACAGCGGCTCTATCAGTTGATCCGCCAGCCGAAGCCCATCGCCGACCGACTATTCCAAATTGAGTTTCTGGATGCAGGCGTCGAGGCTTTTTCCTTCACGTTCGGCTGATCCCCGGCAGAGGGCCCGGGTGGTTCTTTCCGAGCATCCGGCTGCGCAGCGGCGCGCGTGGAGTGCGGCCAACCAGTTTTTCCTGTTTCCCTGGTTAACAGATGGCCTGCTCCTGCCAGCGCTGAACATTCACCCCCAATACGAGGAGCCACAGGCACAGAGAGATTTGCCCAACGGCGGGGAAGACCAGAATGTACGGTTGCAGCGACCGTACGAGCGGTGGTGACAAAAACAGGACGTAGCTCAAGCCGGCGAGTAGCATCAGCACTCCCAGGATGCGTGGCAGAAACCTGGACCTGAGAATGAGGATGCCGACCAGGAGCAAATACAATCCGAAAAATACCAGGCCGATGTTGTGGTAAGCGGCGGCGCGCAGTCGGAGAAACACGAGCGCCAGCGCCTGCAACTGCTCCGCGCTAAATACTTTCAGGTACGGCGCGCCCCCCAGCACAACCAGCGGAGCGAGATGAAACAGGCTGCTCATCGCCTGAACCACGCTGGCAGCGAGTCCGAAGGACGCTGCGACCAAGGAGAGGCTTCGGTTCACGGGCCTCAACAATTCGTACAAAAGAGCCGTCAAAGCGATATAGCTCGCGAACGAGATGATGTCGCCTGTAAAGCCCCACTGCCATAACGACACGTGCGCCAGAATGTTGCTCGCGGTAGCCGCTGCGTTATCCGGCACCGCCAACCGGTTACGGACGAAGATCTCGACAAACATTCTGACCAGTATTGTGAGCAGATAGAAGACGCCGGCAATCCTGGCCATCGAACGTGGGGAAGATGCAGTGATCTGTGCCGTCATGCAGACTGCTCCTTCCAGCGCTGTTCGTCCACGCCGAACACAAGGAGCCACACGATAAGCGCTACGGCCCCGAGGAGGCCGAGGGCTGCAATAAAGGGGAACAGACGGTATCCGAGGGGCGGATACAGGAAAGTTAGCCAACCCAAACCTCCAAGTATCGACAGCACGCCCAGAATCCGAGGCAGGAAGGTGGACCGGATGATGAGGTAGCCCGTCAGGAGCGCATAGAATCCGAAGAACACCAAAGCGATCGCAGCGCCCCGGTCATTCACCTTAAGGATGAGGAGCGCGAGCGCCTGCAACTGTTCGGCGGTGAATACACTCAAGTAGTGCGCACCTCCCAGGATGAACAAGGGGGCGACAAAAAAGAGGCGGCTGAGAGTCTTGATGATGCAACCGGTCAAGCCGAAGAACGCCGCCAGCAAAGAGACGCTCCTGCCCGCCGGCTCAAGCAAGTTGTAAAAGAGAGCTGTCATGGCGACCTGGGCCGCCATTTCGATCATGTAAACTGCAAAACCCAACTGAAACAATCCTCCGTGGGCCAGTATGTTGGTCGCCGTGGCTGCGGCGTCCCCGTCTACAACAAGCTTGCCGCTCACGAACATCTGGGCGTACACCCCAGTCAGGATGGTGAGGAGATAAAAGCCACCTATGATCCTGGCTTGGGAACGCGGCGACGATGCTGCAATTTGCTCAATCATTACTGCGGCGCTCATGATCGCCTCTCCTTCTACAAGGAAGCGCAAGGTGATGTGGTCAGATCGGTCCCTGATCGCGGCGCAGGCGCACGGCTACGACGAGGAATATCGCGGCGATGGCAAAGCCGACCCACAGTCCCGGACTAGCAAGAAATCTGCCGACAGTGAGATGGGTTGTCAGTGGATCGAGTCCCATGCTGTCTGGCGCTAAGTGCATAGCCGGCGCATCGCCGATAAATCGGCGCCCGACTAGTTCGGCGAAGTAACGTGTACGGAATACGATGCCTTCCACTGCGGCGATGGCGACCAGCGGCAATGCCGCCCATAGAAATGTTGCCCTCCGCGCCCAACCGGAAACCAGCAGCAGCCAGCAATAGACGGGAAATGGCCAGATCGCATGGGCGGTGATGAGGTGGTACAGCAACAGCAGCCACATGCTTGCTAGCGGCAAGTTTCTCCATAACGTCGCCGCGCTCTGGCCACTCATCAGCAGCACAGCGCTACTCACCAACAACATCATCCACTGCATCGCGATCGCGACGGCAAACGTGAGCAGAGGCACGACGATCAGGGGAATGCTCGCCTTAGCCAGTACGGTCGTCACATCGGAAACCGGCAACGATTTCCAGAAGAGGATGCTGCGATCGCGGCGCTCGCCGTGCAGCGCGTCCAGACAATAAAACACGCTGACGATAATGCCGGTAAGCATCAGTGCACCTGCCGCCATGTCGTACGGCATCTGAGGCCGACTTGGAACCAGCCTCAGTTGCGGTTCCCAGATGCCCAATATGGCGCTGATTGAAAATGCGCAGAAAACAACCACCGCGACCGCCACAGGCCCCACATAGATGGAACGGTTCTCCCACAACTCTCGGCGGATGGACCAGTACAGGCGTTGCGTTTCCCCGATGACTGTGGGTGCAACAGCCTGTGCTTGGACGCGAGACTCGGGAATGGCATTCGATTGAGTACTCATCGGGCCGCTCCTTGGGCCGGGACGGCCTGGTTGCTCATAACGGCGACGAACAAGTCGGCGATGCTGGGAGTACGTGCCTCGCCAAAGGCGGCGAACTGCCGGCGATCGGCCGGATCGACCTTGCGATCGGGTTTTAGATCGAACAGCAGAATGCTGCGGCCGAACATCTGGCGCTCGTGGATTGGTTTGAAGGCGCGTGCCGCGGTCAGTTGCTCGGGATGCACTGTCACTTCCACATAACGCGATTCGATTCCTTCCATGCTGGAATCGAGCACGATGCGGCCGCGGTGGATGAACATGAGATCGGTGAGCACGTGCTGGACTTCTTCCACCTGATGGGTGGTCACGAGAATGGTGCGGCTGCGATCGAAGTAATCGTTCAGCAGCGAATCGTAGAACTGTTTGCGATACAGGATGTCGAGGCCAAGTGTCGGCTCGTCGAGGACCAGCAGCCTTACGTCAACGGCCATAATAAGAGCGAGATGCAGCTGCGTCACCATGCCCTTCGACAATTCACGGACCTTGCTGCCAAGTTGGATAGAGGTCTTGGCGAGAAACCCTTCAGCTTTTGCGCGATCGAACCGCGGATGCACGCCGCCAACGTAATCGAGGGCCTGCGAAACGCGAATCCATCGCGGCAAGACGGCGACATCGGCAATGAAGGAGACGTCGCGCATGAGTTGATCGCGCGCCGTCCAGGGATCGCGTCCGAGCACTCTCAGTTCACCTTCATACGGAGTAAGGCCGAGAATGGCGTTGAGTGCCGTGGTCTTGCCCGCGCCGTTGGGGCCGACGAGTCCGAGGATGCGGCCCTCTTCGACGCGCAGATTGACGCCGTCGAGCGCGATGGTTGTGCCGAATGCCTTGCGGAGACCGCGGGCTTCTATGCATGCCATGGATTCAGCGCTCCTCCTCTTCTTTTTTGGTATTCGAGTTCAAGCGGCGGCTGGCGCCATCCAGCAATTCTTCCGCCCTCAGGCCGAGCCGCCGAATGGTTTCGTGGACTCTGGGCCACTCTTCGGAAAGAAACCTCTCGCGTTCGCCTTGCAGCAGCAGGCTGCGCGCGCCGTCTTTGACGAACATGCCGAGGCCCCGCCGGGTTTCTACCAGATCTTCGTCCACTAACTGTTGATAGCCTTTCAGGACAGTGAGCGGATTGACGCGAGATTCAGCCGCGACCGTGCGCACGGAGGGCAGAGGGTCGCCCTCCTTGAGCACACCGTCAAGGATCATCGCGACAACACGGTCACGAAGCTGACGGTAAATCGGCTGATTGTCGTTCCACTCACGGTCCATCCTGTTTTCCAGATATCCGTACGTAACCTTACCAGACAGCGCCAGAGACGCTGTGTGCCTCAGTTCGCCCTGTGCAGGTCGAAGTGCGCGTGAATCGGCTTGTCCTTCATCATGAACGTCCAATCCTCGGTGTGATGATTGGCGTCGATAATGGTGAACACCGAATGGTGCATGTGCATCTCCGTGCTCCCGCTGATGTCCTTAAGCTCGAACTCGACCGTCTTGCCGTCAGGCGACATCTTGCCCGTCATGCGCGGACGATTCCCCGCATCACAATAGTGAACCAACGTGAGTTGCTCTCCGTCCAGGTAAAGCATCGTGACCGGATGATCGTACTTTGTCGCGTCCAGCGGCGTTCCGGCTTCCTGAAATTCGTGCACGATCGCGTGCCCTCGTGAGGTCACGCGCAGCGTGAGATGCATCTTGCTACCGGACATCTCCGGCGCATCCGGAACAGTGACGGGACCCTCCCACTCGCCGGCCAGGCTTTTCATGGTTGCGAAGGACTTCTGCGCCTCGGACGGCGCAGAAGCCACCGAGGACTTTTGCGCCTCAGACTGAGCGAAAGCCACAGTGCAGAGCGACAGCAGAGCAATGGACAACATATAGTGTTGCGATTTCATGTTTCATTCTCCTCAAATCTCGTTTTCTTCCGGGGTCCTGCACTTCTTGCTGGCGTGCCAAAAGTACTAGGGGAAATCCCTCGATGTGTAAGACTGTTATAGTGAACTATAACAGTAAATTGAAGTCAAGCCCTTTCTTGCGTACGCTTCGCCACCTCCCCCTGCCAATAGGTATATGTTATTTAGAATCAATTAGGTGCAATGGATCTCGGACTGTTGGAGAAACGCTCTGTCCGAGAGCCCTGAACACCGACGTCAACAGCAGAGCTGTTCGAGGCGTAGGAGGAAAGCGATCCGAGTGGTCCTCGCACTTACCGACGTAACTAGAGCAATTGGCAGATCACTGACAAACTTCGGGGAGTTGTGAATTTCCTTTCGGATCGGTGAGACCAATGCGCAAAGCAGTTTTTGCAGCAGCCTGTCAGCTATTTGCCATCTTCCTCCTCTTACAGAGTGCATTTCCCCAGGCCGGCGGAGCGCTCGCCAATGGGGTGAGCGCTCGCGCGACGGCTTTAGGCGGCGCGACGGTTGCGTCCACAGACGGGCCTCTTGAAGCAATGCAGAGCAATCCCGCAGGGCTGGCCGGGCTGACGGGACGCTCGGCCGACGTGAGCGTCACCACGCTGTTTGCCAGCGGCAGTTTCGACAATTCCGTTTCCAGCAAGGGCGAGATCAGGCGCATGGCGGGGACGTTGCCATTCGGCGCATTCGCAATGCGCCTGGGATCGCGCTGGACCCTTGGCCTTTCCTCGTCGCCGGAAACGATGATGAAAGCCAACTGGACTTATGAGGATCCGGCGGGAACGGGCGGGGCCACCTATGGGTTACAGCAGAACCAGTCGACCATACTTGCGCTGCGTTCGGCAGTTGGCGTGGGCGTGGTGGTGAACAAGAAACTGTCTCTCGGCGGAAGTCTGGGGGCGGTGTACAACGCCAACTCCCTGCATGCTCCCTACATTTTTCAGGAACAACCGCAACTGGCGGGACTGAAGACACTGCTGGACCTGCATGCTTCGGGAGTGGGTTGGAACGGCAGTTTCGGCGCGGAAATCACTCCGACCAGCAAGGTACGGATCGGTCTTGTCTATCACACCAAGACCAGCGTGCACACCCACGGCCACGCGTCAGGGAACGCGGGCGCACAATTTGACGCGCTCGGGATCCCGTTCCAGCCGGACTTCACGTATGACGCGGAAGTCGACACGAAGTTTCCCCAGTCCTTTACGGGCGGGATCAGCTGGGAAACGCGCAGGCACGCGCGCATCAGTCTGCAGGGCGGATGGGTGGACTGGAGCGGCGCCTTCGATCAACTGCCGGTCAATTTGACGAACGGCAGCAACACCGACATCAACGGGTTCCTGGGCAGCACTTCGCTGGCGGACACGATTCCGCTGCGCTGGCGCAACCAGGCGACGATCGGTGGGGGAGTCGAAGTACCTGTGGCGGAAGCGTTCCGGTTGCGGGCGGGATATTCCTATGCCACCAACCCGGTTCCGTCTTCGACTCTGACGCCCATGACCGCTGCCATACTGCAAAACACGCTGGGCACCGGCGTCGGCTACAACCACGGGCGCTTCCGCTATGACGTCGCCTATCAAGTGCAGTTGCCTGCCACGCAGCACGTAGGTCAAAGCGGCCTGTTGGCCGGCGAATATGACGACAGCCGCGTGCACGTGATGGTGCAATCTCTGACACTGACGACAGGGATTCGTTTCTAGTCGCGGAAGGAGTGCCGGTCATGCCGGAAGCCATGGACACGATTCGCCTCTCCGACGTGGTGTCGGCGCTCTCGGCCGCACTCGATCTGACCGAAGGGCAGCCGATGGGGCACGCCGTCCGCAGTTGCCTTCTTGGAATGCGGATCGCGGAAGAGCTGCGGCTGCCCGAATCGGACCGGCCCGATCTTTATTACGCGCTGCTGCTGAAAGACGCCGGCTGCAGTACGAACTCCGCGCGCATGCATCAGATTCTAGGCTCGGATGACTTGCGCGCAAAACGCGAGGTGAAGTTCGAAGATTGGACGAAGCCATCCATATCGGGGCTCCGCTATCTGCTGCGAAACGTGCTGCCCGGCACCTCTTTTGCGCGGCGGTTGATCAAGGCGGTAGAACTCGGGTTCGAGCAGAATCGAAACAACGCGGAAGTGATCGGAGCGCGTTGTGAGCGGGGCGCGGAAATCGCCCGAAAAATCGGTCTGACCCAGGCAAGCGCCGAAGCGATTCGCAGCCTGGACGAACATTGGAGCGGAGCCGGTTACCCCGAGCACCGCAAAGGACAGGAGATCTCACTGCTGTCCCGCATCATGAACGTCAGCCAGACGCTGGAAGTGTTTGCCAGCACTCGTGACCCCGCCGAAGCCATTCGAGTCATCGGCACACGCAGCGGGACCTGGTTCGATCCGGAAATTGTGCGCATCGTGCGCTTGCTCGAACGAGACACCAAGCTCTGGGAACGGTTTCGATCGGAGGATGTGCGGGAACAAGTGGTACACATGGAGCCGGGCACGGCCGTGCGGGCCACAGCGGAACGCATTGACAACATCTGTCGCGCGTTTGCGGAGGTCATCGACGCGAAATCTCCTTACACTTTCACGCATTCGATGGGAGTAGCCGAGGCGGCGGTAGACATCTCCGACGGCCTGGGCCTGGAGCCACAGACCACGAACATGGTGCGGCGGGCCGCCTTGCTGCACGACGTGGGGAAACTGGGAGTCTCCAGCGCCATCCTGGAAAAGCCGGGAAAGCTGAACGAGCAGGAATGGCGGGCGATGAAGATGCATCCGGTGTACACCAAAGTGATTCTGGAGAAGATTCCCGGGTTCAAGCATCTGGCACAGATTGCAGGAGCGCATCACGAACGGCTGGACGGCACCGGGTATCCGCAGGGATTGACGGGAGAGCATTTGCCCCTGACGGCGCGAATCATCTGCGTCGCCGATATGTACCAGGCGCTATCGGAGAAGCGTCCATATCGCGAAGGCCTGCCAGCCAAAGTGGTCTTCGCCACGCTGGAACAGGATGGCCACAAACGTCTCGATCCGGAGTGCCTGGCGGCGTTGAGAGAGCGCAGGGCCGAAGAGGCGCCCAAGGCGATGGGGGCGGGGGCTGGGGCGTAGAGTAGAGTGAAGAACTACCGCCAGAAAATTCTTTTCGGAAATCTGCCGGGTGTTGCTGGCTCACATTCCACTTCGTTGCTATTCTGACAGCAGATTTATGGAAGCTCAGATAAAGCCGTCAAGCGTGCCACGTGTCGAAAGTCAGATATTGGACGACCCGCATTCTGTTCATCCTGTCCATCCTCGGGCCAGGATTCATCACCGCCAACGTCGATAACGACTCGGGCGGCATCTACACCTATTCCTCCGCCGGCGCGAAATTCGGATACCACCTTCTGTGGACGATGATTCCCATGGCCGTCACGCTGGCCATCGCCCAGGAAATCGCCGCGCGGTCTGGTGTGGTCACCGGCAAGGGCCTGAGTGAACTGATCCGCGAAGAATATGGGCTCAGAATCACGCTGCTCCTGATGGCAGGACTGGTGACGTGCAATCTGGGCGACGTGATCTCGGAATTCGTCGGAGTGGCCAGCAGCCTGGAATTGTTCGGAGTGCACAAGTTCATCAGCGTGCCGATTGCGGTGGGACTGGTGTGGGCGCTGGTGGTTTTCAGCGACTACAAGAAACTCGAGCGTGTGTTCGTATTCCTGTCGTTCCTCTACATCGCCTATATCGCGACTGGAATTCTGGTTAAGCCGAACTGGATGGAAGTAACGCGGAATGTTGTGGCGCTGCCATCGTGGCACTCGTTTCGCGAGCCGGGATATCTGTACCTGGCGGTGGGCCTGATCGGAGCCACAATCGCTCCCTGGCAGCAGTTTTACCTGCAGGCATCGATTGTGGAGAAGGGAGCCGGCCCCAAGCAGATCAAGTACAGCCAGATTGACGCTGTTTTTGGAGCGGTGTTCTCGATTGTGGTGGCCGGTTTTATTGTCGTGGTCTGTGCTGCGACCTTGTACTCTCACGGGCAAACTGACATACGGGACGCAGCTGATGCCGCCCAATCGCTGCGCCCGCTCGGGGGGCAATATACGTTCATTCTGTTCGCCTTCGGGCTCATGAATGCATCGCTATTCGCGGCAGTGATCCTGCCGCTATCGACGGCATACACGGTTTCGCAGGCACTCGGCTTCGAATCGGGGCTCAACAAGCGATTCAAAGAGGCGCCCGTATTTTACGGACTCTACACCGCGCTTCTCGTACTGGGTGCCGCGATCACGCTCTTGCCCAACTTCCCGCTGGTCAAGGTGGCGGTGCTTTCGCAGGTGCTGAATGGAATCCTGCTGCCGTTCGTGCTGGTGTTCATGCTGTTGCTGGTGAACAAACGCGAGTTGATGGGCGGCTACACGAATTCGAAAGGGTATAACGCGGTGGCCTGGGGACTGACCGGGTTGGTCACGATCCTGACCATCATGCTGTTGATTTCCGGCTGACGGTCGTCAGATTGACTTCACGGGAATTGCCAGCAGATCATCCACCAGGCCCACTTCCTTCTGCACAAAGGGCTCAGCATAAGTGACGCCACCCAGCATCCCGTAATAACGGGCCATGGCTTCCACGCGGGCGCGGATCTCGGCCTGGGCGGGGAAGATTCCACTGCCTTCTTTCTGATCGCTGTATTGAGACCGGTAGGCCATCAGGGAGGCGAAGCGCGTCTCGAACTGCTCGGTGATGTCGACCACGAAGGTCGGCCGCACGTCGTGATAGAGGCTGGCATAGATGATCTTGAACGGACGATGGGGGCCAACACCTTCGGGAGTCAGAACGCCGGAGGTGTAGAACGAAGGGCTCGAGCCGACGACGGGTGGAACATGTTTGATGTCCAGTTTCGCGAGTCCTGCAAGAAAGCAGGCCTCGTAGCCGAGGACGGAAGCGGTGTAGTGGTCCGGATGGCGCCCCTGCCAATAGGGCAAAATCAGAACTTTAGGGCGCTGCTGCCGGATCACGCGCGCGACCTTCAGACGGTTTTCCCAGGTATTTTCGACACGGCCATCGGGAATGTCGAGCGCGTGGCGCCAGGAGACTTTCAAAAGCAGCGCCGCATCCGCCGCTTCACGCGCGCGGTCTTCGGGAGTGCCGCGCGTGCCCATCTCGCCTTGCGTCAGGTCGAGAATACCGGTGCGATATCCGCGGTCCGCCATCTCAAGTAGCGTGCCGCCGCAGGTTTGCTCGACATCGTCACGATGCGCAGCGAGAGCGAGAATGTCGAGGGCAGTGTCGGTCATGGGTCGGCGATTTTGTAATTTGGTAATCGGGGAATTCTGTAATTTGACGAAGCGTCGAACCACTGGCTTCCAACTGCCAAATTGCCCGATTACAAAATTACCAAATGGAGCTGTCTACGCCGCCGGCTTCGTGCTTCGCCGGTTGGCCATCGCGAATGCTAGGCCGAACATGAACAAAGTGAAGAGCACGAGCGTCAGGATCGACGCGGTCAGCGAAAAGTCGCTCGGTGCAGCCGGATACATGAGCCGGCGCAGGGCATCGACACCGTAGGTCAGCGGGTTTACGTACATCACGGCGCGCAGCCATCCAGAAGCGCCAGAAAGAGGGAACAGCGCACCCGACAGCAGCCAGAGTGGAATCAGAAATAGATTAATAATGGCATGAAACGCCTGCGTCGAATCCATGGGCCAGGCGATGGCAAAGCCCAGAGCGGTCAACGCGAAGGAAACTAAGAAGACGGTCAGAACTGTCAGACTAAAGGTCCAAACGGTGAAATGAATGCCCACCAGTGGAGCGAATACCAGAAAAATCAAGCCCTGACATGCCGCCAGCGTGGTCCCGCCGAGCACCTTTCCAAGGACAATAGCCGACCGCGGCACCGGCGCGACGAGCACGGAAAGCAGGAAGCCCTCGTTGCGATCTTCAATCACCGACATCATCGTGAAGATCGCAGTGAACAGCACGATCATCACTAGCGCGCCGGGATAAAAGTAGTCCAGGTAGTGTTGTTGTCCGGCACCTTCACCAGAGCGAAATGAAGTTCCGAAGCCCGAGCCGATGACTATCCAGAAGAGCAGGGGAGAGAGAATCACACCTGCGACTCGCGCCCGCTGCCGGTAAAAGCGGACCACCTCGCGCCACCAGAGCGTGAAGGCGGGCAGGGCGAGACCTCCGGAGGACGCATTGCTTTGCGGAATCGCAGCGGTTGCCATGAAATTTACAATTTGCAATTTGTGATTGGTAATCTTGCTCGCATTCGGTGCGCTCATGATTACCAACTACAAATTACCAATTACAACTTTCAGCACTACCGCTTCTTTTTCCCCTTCTGCTCTTCGGCTTCCTCAGTCCAAAACCGATGTCCGGTGCGATGAATGAACACATCCTCGAGCGTCGGTTTGCTCACGCTCAAGGCCTGAATTTCACCAGGGAACGCTTCCACAACATCGGGTACAAAACGATGTCCATTTTCGATTTCAAGACGCACGCGTCCATCCATGACGCCGGCATCGACGTGAAATTTCTCGCGGATGTGCTCAGCCAGGGCTTCCGGGTCGCGCGTCTCGATGACGACAACATCGCCGCCGATGTCGCGCGTCAGATCTGCGGGAGTGCCCAGCCCGACCAGTTTGCCTTCACTCAGGATCGCCAGCCGGTCACAGCGTTCAGCTTCCTCCATCAGATGCGTCGTGACGATTACCGAAACCTTCTCCTGATCTCGCAGGATACCGAGGTATTGCCAGAGATCACGACGCGCGCCGGGATCGAGTCCTGTCGTCGGCTCATCGAGTAACAAGACCTCTGGATGGTGCAGAAGGCCCTTTGCCAGTTCGATGCGACGCTGCATCCCCCCGGAAAACGTTTCGATACGATCGCCAGCACGATCGAGCAATCCGACGCGGCTCAGGATCTCTTCAATTCGTTGCTTCAGCGCTGGACCACGCAATCCGTACAGGTGTCCCTGATGCCAGAGGTTCTCATAGGCGGTAAGCTTGGGGTCGACGCTTTGTGCCTGAAACACCACGCCGATGCGCCGCCGCAAAGCTGCGGGCTCTCGCACTACGTCGAGACCGACGACCTGAGCGATGCCGGAGGTGGGCACCATCAGAGTGGAAAGAATGCGGAACAGCGTGGTCTTACCGCTGCCGTTGGGTCCAAGCAGGCCGAACAGTTCGGCGGGGCGCACATCAAAGGAGACTCCGCCGAGGGCGGTGCGATCCCGATAGCGGTGGAGCAGGTCGCGTACGGAAATGACGGGGCGGGCACGGAGGGATTGTGCCTCAGGAGGCGCAAACTCGATGGCGCTGGTATTCGAGGTCACAGGCTATTTTACGCCGTTGATCATCATTAGCGCGAACAACAGAGGTAGATAGACCACGGATGCCTGTAAGAGTTGACGCGCGCGTTGCTTCGACCGTGGAGCCCCCATCGGCAGTCCCAGGTGGGCGAGGCGCGTGCCGAAGTAGCACAGAGCAATTCCCATGATGACGGCGCCCCCTGCGTAGATACGTCCTGACATTCCGAGGAAGGTAGGAGCGAGGCTAACCGGAATCAACCCGAGCGAGTAAAGCAGAATCCGACGCCCGGTCGCGCTGCCATCCGACTCGACCGCGGGAAGCATTCGGATGTTACCCGCCGCGTAGTCGTCCCGATAGAGCCACGCGATCGAATAGAAGTGCGGGAACTGCCAGAAGAACACGATGGCAAACATAACCAGAGCGCCCGTTTCCAATTGTCCGCGTGCTGCCGTCCACCCAAGTACGCCCGGCATTGCGCCCGGAATCGCTCCAACAAAAGTGCAGATCGGGTGGACCCGCTTCAACGGCGTGTAAGCCGCCAGGTAGACAAATGCGGTCGCCAGCGTGAGCAGCCCGGTCAGAGCGTTCGTTGTCCATGCGAGATAGAACGCTCCACCGATGGTCAGCAGCACCCCGGCAATCGTTCCGTGTAGCATGCTCATGCGCCCACTGGGGAGCGGGCGGCGGGCGGTGCGGCGCATGCGTGCGTCGACTTCACATTCCATCACCTCGTTCAGTGCCGCTGTTCCGCTCGAAACCAGACCGATGCCGAGCAGCGCATGGAACAAAGTCCAGGACAATGAGGAGACGCCACTCTTGAGTGCTCCAAAATAGAAACCGCACCATGCGGTGGCGACGATCAGCGTGGTCACACGCATTTTGGTGAGTTCAGCGTAGTCGCGAAGGAGTGGGAGTATCCCTCTGCGGTCCATCGGAGATTGCACGAAATCACTCATGCAGCAACCGGTTTCTGCTCCCGTCCGGGCACCCTTTCGGCGAATGAGACTGGAACGTGCCGCCACACCTGGATGGCCAGAACAACGGTTGTCGCCAGCAACAGGGCACCAACAGCGACGTGAATGACGGTGGAGATCACCATGGGCAGTTCCGGCTGCGCTGCATCGCGTCCCCACATGACGCGCGTGATGAAGGCCAAGAACCCGAGACAGAGTTGCGCCACCATCAGACTCAGCATGAAAACGGCTGGGCGCTTGACGGCTTCAATGTGGGAATAGACGGAGATCGCACGAACCGCAGTCCACGATAGAACGATGGCGACCACTCCCGCATGCACTACATGCGGCCACCAGCTCAAACCGTGATGGCGGAACATCGCGCCGAGGATCAGTTGCACGTAGAGCACGAAGATCGAAAGCAACGTGAGCGTGAACAGGGAAGGCCAGCGGACGTCGAACTCAGTCCGCGGTGTTTCTTCGACCCAGCGGCGACCGGTGAAGACTGCGATCGCGACCGAGATGCAGAAGAAAGTCTGCGCCAGGGCGGCGTGTGCGCTGGAGACCGCCGGTGGCAGATAAAACAGTACCGTCATTCCACCGAGCACTCCCTGCACGATCACCGTACTCAGGGCGGCCAGGCCCAGCCATCGCATCCAGCGGCGCTTTTCCGCCCGCCAGGTCCAGACCGCGAGGATGATTGTAAGCAGCCCCACGAATTCGGCCACCATACGGTGCCCGTGCTCGTACAAAATGCCACCCACCATCTGCGGCATCTTGAAGAACGAGCCGAAACTGGTCGGCCAATCCGGTACTGACAATCCGGCATCGTTACTGGTGACAAGTGCCCCGGCGACGATCAGAACAAGCGTCACGCACGAAGTCAAGATGGCGAAACGGTGCAGCCCGCGATGATATGGTACGGCAATCGACTTCAGGTCGGTCCCCACGGCAAGTCCGGCGCAGCAGCGGCCTACAGGCCGCATGCAGATGGAGTGGCAAACAGGTCATTCTAGCAGAAGCATCCGGTTGGGACGGCATTGGCGATCTCTAGGCTGCAGTGGTCGGGGCACATCCAGCTGACGCGAGCGGCGTCTCTAACACTCAGGATCGTGTCTCGATCGCTGCGATGACAGCGTCGGCAAACTCTGAGGTGCCTGCCGTGCCCCCCACATCCCTCGTCAGTTTGCTCCGATCGCGGTACACGTGATCGAGCGCGTTCCGAATCTTCAGCGCAGCTCCCGGCTCGCCGAGGTGCCGCAGCATTAGGAGTCCAGAGCGTAGTACGGCCGTGGGATTGGCAATGTTTTTTCCGGCAATGTCCGGCGCTGACCCGTGCACGGCCTCAAAGATCGCGCACTCGTGGCCGAAATTCGCGCCCGGCACCAGCCCTAAACCGCCTACGAGTCCGGCCGCCAGGTCAGAGACGATGTCGCCGTACAGATTCTCTAGGAGGAGCATGTCGTACTGGTAGGGGTTCATGACCAGCTGCATGCAAGTGTTGTCGACGATGTGCTCGCCGTAGGTGATTTCGGGATACTCTTTGGAGACATTCCGCGAACAGCGCAGGAACAGGCCGTCCGACATCTTCATGATGTTGGCTTTGTGGATTGAATGGACTTTCTTTCGGCCGTTTTTGCGTGCATATTCGAAAGCGAAGCGCGAGATTCGCGTCGAAGCCTTCTCCGTGATGATCTTCAAACTCTCCACCACGCCGGGTATGACTTCGTGCTCGATTCCAGAATAGAGGCCTTCGGTGTTTTCGCGGACGATGATGAGGTCGACGTCCGGATAACGCGTGGGGATGTGGGGCATATTGCGAATCGGACGGAAGTTGGCAAACAGCTCAAACTTCTTTCGCAGCTCCACGTTGATGCTGGAGAACCCGCCACCAACGGGTGTTGTGACTGGACCCTTCAGTCCAACCCGCGTGCGCTCAATCGATTCGGTGAGTTCTTTGGGAATGTACTCCTTGTACTTCGCGAAGGCCTCGGCGCCGGCCGCAAAAGATTCCCATTCGAACTTGACTCCGGTGGCTTCGAGAATGCGGACGGTGGCCTGCGTGACTTCAGGGCCAATGCCGTCGCCGGGAATTAATGTGACTTTGTGAGATTGAGTCATTTAGTCATTGAGGCATTGAATCATTCAGAACTGCTGTACTTGGATGTTCGCAAAGATGCCCATTGAGGCATTGATTCACTGAGTCATTGGAGAATTGTGTGAATGACTCAATGACTCAATTCTTCGCTGTCGCCTTTCCTTTCGGCTCCGGCGTGTCCCTGGTCTTCAGCAGGTCCTTCAGTTCCGCCATGAATTCCTGCACGTCCTTGAAGTCCAGATAGACCGAGGCAAAGCGTACATAGGCCACCTTGTCGTACCTTCGCAGGCGGCTCATGATGAGTTCGCCGAGTTCACTGGTCTTGCGTTCGCGCTCCGCGGACTCGATGACAAACGCTTCGGCCTCATTCACGATCTGTTCCAGCCGGCTGATGGGCACGGGCCTCTTTTCGCAAGCGCGCATCAGGCCGTTCAGGATCTTCTGGCGGTCGAAGCGCTCGCGGCGTCCGTCTTTCTTGACGACCATGTAGGGGATTTCGTCGATGCGTTCGTAGGTGGTGAAGCGCTTCTCGCACTTCAGGCATTCGCGGCGGCGGCGGATCGAGTCCGCCTCTTTGCTTTCGCGCGAATCGACCACCTTGTCATTTTCAAATCCGCAGAAGGGACACTTCATATGGCGCTAGCGATCGCTCTCGAGTACCACTGATTGTAGCAGGCACTCACGGAGCGACGGGCGGGGACGGGCGTGGGCGCCCGTCTCCCCACGTTCAATGCCCGCCCGCGTGTTGATGGTGGGGAGAATTCCGATAGTGGTCGGCCAGCAGGTCTTCTCCCCAGTCGCCGTGGAAATCGCGCCACACGCAGTGAATATGGTTGGCGTTGTTCTGGGTGTTGTCGTATTCGATGAGAAATGTGCTGCCCTGTACGCGGTAGTAGTGGCCTTCGCCCTTTTCCAAGCCGCCCATCCACGCGAACTTGATCTGGTCGAATCCGGCCTTCTGAATCTTTTCGAGCCGCTCTCTCGCCTGGGCCCGTGGTTGCGCGCTCAAATATTCCTCGATCAGCGCGAGCAGGGTCCCTTGCTGATCTTTGGTCAGCTTGCTGTAGGCAACGCCCTTGTCTTCCTGGATCGCCGCCGCGCGCGTGTTGGTGGTCAGGATGTCGCCTGGCGCGCTGGTGCTGATCACCGCCTCGGCTCGCTGTTCTGCCGTGAGCGACTTCACGAGAGACCGGCCCAGGTCCTCCTCTGCGCTGAGGACGCGCGTGCCTTTCATCGGGCCGTCGCGCACTTCCGCCGGATTGGCGCCGAAAAACTGCGGGCTGCTGCCGATCGACTTGCCATGGACGATGGTCCAGTTCTGCGAGCAATGATGTCCCTCGTAGCGCCAACCCCATGCGCCGTTGGCATCTGGCTCGCCAAAGAAAGTGAAGAAATACAGGTCAGGATCGCGCGTGGGGCCGCGGCCTTGCTCGATTTCCCGAAGCAGGTCTTCCAGTTTGCGGATCGTCTCGGCTTTCGAGTAGCCCTTCTCGCTGAGCCCGGCATGGAGGAGGGCCAATGCCGCCTGACGCTGCGCCGGAGTCAGTTCTTTCAGTGGAACTCCTTTTCGCGAGACGGGGGTGTAGAACCAGTGAAAGCGCTCTTCCGAGTTAAAGGGTAAAACTGCCTTGGTTCTCTGATCGGGAGTCAAAGTCGCAAGAAAGGCGCGCGCAGCGTCGGCCATGTCTGCCGTCGGCGGAACTTTCGCTGCAAGAGGGGCGACGCATCGGAATGCGAAGAGAACCACGATAAAAAATCGCAACACGCTTGCCTCCGGTTAGTTCGGCTGGCTCACGAACTGGACTCCGCGGGGAGGATTTTGTCCGGCTCTTCAGTTTTTTCCGACAACTCGCGCAAGGAGATGCGCTCTCGATGTGCCAGTATGAGCCCGACCGGAACCACCGACACGAAGGTCACCAGCCACAACATGATGCCGCAACTGGCAGCCAGTTCCTTGGGTACGTCGAAGATTCGTTGCAGGGTCGCGATGGTGGCCAATTGCGATCCGCCGCCGATGCCCGGCAACTGCACCAGGGAACCGATCATGCTCGCCCCCATCAGCACCAGAACCTGGGAACGCTGAATCTCGAGCGGTTCGACACTGTAGGAATGCGCCACATCCTGGTAGGCGATGATAATCATGAACCACATCGCCAGCGAGAGCGAGCCGACGGCGATCAGCGAAAAAGGACCATGAATCGTGTTCAAGCCGTCGCGAAATTCCCGCACGCGCATCGCGATCTTGTGGCCGAGGTTGGCAGCGAGGTGTGAAAACCGGTGCTCCACCCAGTTGGCGATCCCTTCGCCCTTGGCGTGAACTGCCATTGCACCCAGAACCATACCGACGACGAGAAGGGCGAGGATTATCCCTCCTTTTTGAAAGTAGCCGTAGTAGGGCCTCAGTTCCGGAGCTCGCGGACCCTCGGCAAAAAAGATGGCGCCGACCAGCAGCACCGTGAAGGCGCCGATGTCAAAGATCCGCTCGACCGCCCAGACCGCGAGTTGCGAGGAGAAGGGCAGATCCTGGCGGCGAGCGATGAGATAGGGCCGAATCAGTTCTCCGGGACGACCCAGCAGAGCCAAGCCGGCAAACCCGATGATCGTTGGTGCGACCAGCCCCACAGCCGACGCCTTGGGCCGGATGGGCTTGAGGAATATCTTCCAGCGAATCGCGCGCACCACATAGGCCAGGTAGATCAAGGCCACGCCGTGCGCGATGTGATACCAGTTCCGCGGACGAGTCTCCCGGAACCGCGCCCAGTCGAAGTTCTGCCAGGTGCGGAACTGCAGATAGACGAGTAGCACCAGCACCAGAAACACGACCGCATAGGCGAGATGTTTTTTCTTCATGGTTGCTGGAGATGCGGGAATGCAGGCAATCGCGCGCCCCACTTGAAGGTATATGAGACAGCTTGGAGGGTCAATGTGAAGCGAGCGATGGGGTGTTTTCTTTCGCGGCGGTGTTGGGCGCTGCAGAACGGCTTGCAGGTTTGCTGGACCAGACGACCCTCGTCTTCGCCTGCTTATCCTGCTCGATCTTCTTCCGGTTGTATTCCCGGACGACTTTCGCCACATAGGCGCGCGTCTCGCGAAACGGCGGCACGCCACGGTACTGTTCGACGCGCAGCGGCCCTGCATTGTATGCCGCCAGCGCTTTGACCAGGTCGAAGTTGTAGCGCTCCAGCAGTTGCCGCAGGTAGCGAGTTCCGCCGGTGACGTTCGATTCCGGATCAAAAGGATTCGTCACCCCCAGACGCAAGGCTGTCCCGGGCATGAGTTGCATCAAGCCTTGCGCCCCTTTGCGAGAGAGTGCATGCGAATTGAATCCGCTCTCCGCATGGATCACGCTGTTCACCAGGTCGGGATCGAGGCGGTATTGCGCGCTCGCCGAGTTCACCACCTGGGTCAGGTCGGAGGCCGGTCGTGACTGCGTGGGCGACACCTCGCGCACCGGCGGCAGAGAGAGGTCCTTTTCGAACCCTTGAATTTCCGCGGTCGGCACGTCGATGTAGCCGGAGTCCTTCCCTTCGAGAAAAAGGCGGGTGGTGTCTCCCAGGATCTGGCGATGGTCATGCCGGATCGTGAAACCGTTGCGCAGCAAAGCGAGATCGGCCGCAGCGGCAGACGGCGCCAGGAACCCAAGTGTCAGGGCCGTGATCAGCAGGCGATATCGGTGCCGGTTCTCGATTCCCATTGCGTCCCTGTGGCTCCGATCAGACCGTAGGAAGGGCGGCGCCGCGCAAGGCGTACTCAACCGCTGCTGCGACCCCGTTCTCCGCATTGGACCGTGTCTGCGTCCAACCGCGTCCCAACAATTCCTCGGACGCATTTCCCATGATAAAAGGCCTGCCCGCGAAGGCAAGCATTTCGATGTCGTTGTAGTTGTCACCGATGGCCATGACCTGTTCGCGGGGGATGCCGCGGAAATTGGCCCAGCGCTCGAGGGCGTGGCCCTTGGAACAGCCGGCATTGAGCACGTCAACGATCGACAGGTCTCGCCCGGGGTATTCAGTCCGCAGCACTGTAATCGGCAGGCCACACTTCTCCAGCGCTTGCAGGGCTTGCTTCATAAGGGCAACGGGCCCGCAGAACATGGCTTGGACGGGGTCGGTGATCAGCGACTGTTCGATCGGGATCACAAACTCGATGTATTCCATATTCTTTTCCAGCCATCGCTGGATGCTGCCTTCGAGGTGCTGGAGAGTCTCAAGCACGATGGCCCCACGGCCAGCCTTGTCAAAAGTAAGAACGGTCTGGCCGCGGAATTCTTGCATGGCGGCGCAGAGATTGCGGCAGGTTTGCTGGGGCAGCATGTCGCGATGGAAAGTCTCACCGCTGAGGGACCGCGTCACGGCCCCGTTCGAGCAGATCAGCCAGAGATCGACCCCAAGTTGCTGAGCGATCGGCAGGGCAAAGGTGTGGCGGCGTCCGGTAACGAGGACGACTTCAATTCCCGCGGCCTGGGCGTTGCGCAGCGCGGCCAGGTCTTCGGAGGAAATCTGAAACTGTGGATTAAGCAGGGTGCCGTCAATATCAACGGCAATTAAACGGATGGAATCGGTAGCCACACCCGATTTTAGCATCGGGCTGCGGGTCCGGATCGCTGAACCCGGACCCAGAAAGAACTTGCGCCGGTTGTCACGGCACTACGACCGTCGTGGTGTTTGTCCCGAAGGTTGGTCCGGGAGATTGAAAATCGAGGGCGCAGGTGTCGAAGGTATTGCCCCCGCCACCGGCCAGATCACAGCCCGCACCGTTGCGCGCACCGAATTCCAGTTCGTAGCTGCCTGGCGGGACGGGACCCACCACCACTTTGAATGAACCCTTTCCGTTTTTGTCCGTCGTTACAACACCCAGCTCAACCGCAACCACAGTCCTTGTGACGTTCTGGCGCGAGAGGGGAGGGCAGCGTCCACCGCCGCCCTGGACGGGAAACTGGCCGAAGGTTGCGGGAAAGGTAGTGCAGAAGATGTCCAAATCGACCTGGTAGAGCTTGTTCGGGGTCGCGCCCACCAACGTGTAGGTGATGGTCAGTTTGTGCGTGGCCGACGCCGACCATTTGACATTGCTGTGATGGAAGTCCAGCGGCTCGCTGAAGATGTCCCAGCCCGCGGTCCACTTCAGCGTCGGCATGGTTGCCATTGCGGACGAGGCCGACAACAGCGAGATCAGCAACAACAGGAATAGTCTTTGCATCGCCATCCTCCTTGTAAGCAGCAGTCATGGGAAGAGTCCGGATGATGGCGGCCAGCACTATATCACGGGTCGCGGAGTCCATCCCCTGCTCCGACTATCCCGTGGATAGGGGACAGACCTCCCGGCGCGGCCCAACCTTGGGCAATCGGGACCGCACCGGGAAAGTATTGTCCAGATTTCAGATCTGATTACGGCACCGCGAGCGCCGTGGTGGTTCCGAACGGGCCGGGCGATTGGAAGTCGGCGCCACAGTTGGTGTTGCCGGAGCCGCCAATCAGATTGCAGCCCGCGCCATCGCGCACGCTGAATTCGGCGTGATATGTGCCGGACGCGATTGGGCCAACGACCACTTTGAAGGAGCCGTTGCCATGCATGTCAGTGGTGACGACGCCCATCTCCACTGAGGCCACCGACGCGGTCACGTTTTGTCGAGTCAGTTGGCCGCAGGCGCCACTCGCAGGGGTCGTCGGAAACTGCCCGAATGTCCCCGGAGTCGTCGTGCAGAAGATGTGAATACCGACTTGATACAGCTTATTCGGAGTGGCTCCGGACAGGGTGAAGGTGACCGTCAGCTTGCGCGTGGTGGAGATCGACCACTTGACGCTGCTCTTGGAAAAATTCAACGGCTCGGCGAAATGATCCCAACCGGCCTGGAAGTGTTGAGTCGTGGCGGCGAGTGGTTCCGTCTGCGCGACGGACACACCCGAGATAAGAAAGAGCACGGCTACCAGCAAGACAATCTTGTGCACGATGTCCTCCGAAGGGAATGGCCCGGGCGGGGAATCCAGGGCAGAAAAGTCCGACGACTATAGCACGGGATCGTGGTTTGGCGCGAATGTGCGACAATCGTTCGCGCCCAGGAGAGTGTGCATGAAAGTTCACTTCTTTTTTCTTTCGCTGTCGCTGCTGCTGCCCGTTTCGCTCCCAGCCCAGACTGCCGAGGCCGGTGGGAAACCCTTCACCGTTGAGTACTATTACAAAGCCCAGTGGGGCCACGCCGACGAGTTCCTGCAACTCTTCAAGAAGAATCACTACCCGCTTCTGAAGAAGGAAGTCGAGATGGGCCGCATGCTCAAGGTCTGGATGGACAAGCCTCGCTACCATACGACCGAAGACGGCCGCTGGGACTTCCGCGTCACGATCGTTTTCAAGAATTCGACGGTGGCCAACGAGCCGTTCGACGAAGACGCTTTGAAGAAGCAGATCTGGCCCGATCAGGCCACGTATCAGAAGGAAGAGCAGCGACGGTTCGAAATTCTCCTCTCCCACTGGGACCTGCCGATTCAGGCAGTCGACCTGGACGGGAAATAGGCTCTGCGGCTGCGGGAGGCCGTTTCTTCCCAAATGATGATTTCAGAGCGGAATCCCGCTTGCCAGCCAATTTAGTTGGAATAGCTTGAATCGCGGGGACGGGGATATCTTGCCGCCAGGCGCTGGTCACTCCCACACTGCCCGGTTGACTTTCCCAGGCGGCACGTGTCGTTCGGCGAATCGCGAAAACCTTGTAACCCCAACAACTCGACTCCGTAATAGAGAGTAGAGCCGCCCATGGATCTGCTTCGGCGATTTGCGCTCGGCGACATCGATGCCTTCGAGACATTGGCCCGGCAGTATCAGGGCGATGTCTACGCGTGGATCGTGCGCATCGTGCGCGACCAGGGAATTGCGGAGGACTTGACAGTGGAAACCCTGTGGCGCGTGTACCAAGCGCGCCAGCGCTTCCGGCCGGACGGCAATTTTGCCCCCTGGGCGCGCCGGATCGCCACCAACCTGGCGCTCGACCATCTCCGGAGCAAACGCCCTGAGCAGAGTTTCGCAGCCGAACCTGCTGCGGCGAGTCAGCCTGATCCTCTACTGCAGGGCGAGACGCGAGAGAAGATCCAGCAGGCGTTTCGCCGCCTGCCGGCGAAGTTGCAAGTGGCGGCGATGCTCGCCTTGGTGGAAGAACAGCCCTATGAGGAAATTGCCGATGCGTTAGGGACATCGGTCGGTGCGGTGAAAGTGCGCGTGTTCCGCGCGGTTCGCATCCTGCGCCAGCACTTGCGTCGCCTCGGGGTCAGGCCGTGAAGGGAAAAGGAAATGAGGTTAAGAAAATGACCGAGCATGACGAGCGCCAGATCCGCGAAGCTCTGCAACAAGTGTTTCCCCCGGTGAGCACTGAACTTCGTCGCGACCTCTGGCCCGCGGTACTGCGCAAACTCGACGCTTCGCCGGGCCGTGTGCCTTGGTACGACTGGGCGTTGATCGGGCTGAGCTCGAGCGTTTTTCTGTTCTTCCCGCAATTGATTCTCGTGTTCGCGTACCACCTGTAGAAGGAGGTCTTATGAACACTCATCCGTACCTGCGTGCCTACATGGCGGGAATCTCGGTGCCCACGCCGCTGCTGCTGGTGGCACTGACACTGTTCAGCATCGCGCGCTTTGTATACAACGTTCCCATACCGGTCGAGCGCGTCATTGTCTTTCCCATGGCGATCGTTCCCAATCTGTTCGGGTTGTGGAACGTACTGCATCTAGCCTCGCGGTCGCGCCTGCCGCTCGGGATTCATGGCGCGATTCTTCCATTCATTCTCGCGCCATTGGGATTCCTCCTCGGCCGTTCCCTGGGGTTCCTCAAGGTCACCAGCTACGGTTTGCTCTATTTCGATGTGGTGAAGATTCATTACGCGCACGTGGCGCTGGTGTTTCCGGCTGCGCTGATCGTCTATTACCTGGTCTGGAAGTATCTGATTGGCTTTTTCAATCGGGTCGCAGGAGTCACAGAGTTGTGAAGTCGCGTTGCAGGAGGAGGGCTTATGACGCACGAACATTCGAGAAGTATTCCACCGGCAGGTCATGGCGATGGATGGCCCACGACGATTGCCTCGCTGGCGGTGGGCGTCGCTTTCTTCAGCTTATGGTTCTGGCTGCTGCCGCAGTGGCTGGGATTCCATGTTGAGGCTGCCGGCGCGGCCAATTGGCGATGGCTGGCTGCGGTACCATCCGTACTGGGATTCGCCGTTGCCCTGCGCTGCGTCTGGGACTTCGGGAAGACGGGACGCGGAACACCGGCTCCGATGATTCCGCCGCAGCGATTGGTCGTGGTGGGCTTCTACCGCCACGTGAGGAATCCCATGTACCTCGGCTTCGCAGCCGGGTGGATTGGACTGTGGGTCATCTTCGGGCACGCCAATCCCTCCCTGATTGCTGCCGTGGTCGCGGTTGCCGTGGGGGTACATATGTTCGTGCTCCTATACGAAGAGCCAACTCTGCGCTCCAAGTTCGGAGCGGACTACGAACGGTACTGCCAAAACGTGAAGCGATGGTGGCCACATGTACGAGGGTGGGACAAGGTGCATTAGCGGGGATTTTGGCGGACCGTGGCGACGAACATGGTGCTTCGCGCTCTCGCCGGTGGCGAGACGGCACGGCGCATGCTGTGAAACGGTTTAGTCGACTTTCAGGAAATTGGCGACGATCTTCTCGTGCCACTTCCACGGCAGGAGTCGTTTCATGGCGAGTTGGATTTTCGCGTCGCGTCCGACCAGGTAGCGCAACTTCGGGTTCGGGTCTTGCGCGATGGCAACGATGACGCGCACCACATCCATCGGATCGCCTTTCGGGATGGCCTGGATGCGATCCCGCATTTTGGCTCCGCGCTCCCGGTTCGGCGACGAGCCGTCGCGCAGTTTCTCGCCTAGTACCGCGCCTCGAGTCCAGATGTCGGTCTGAAACGATCCCGGCTCGACTAGCACGACCTTGATTCCCAAGCTATTCACTTCCAGTCGTAGCGACTCCGTCCATCCCTCGAGCGCATGTTTCGAGGCGGAATAGCTCGAAATCGAAAAGCTGCCATGGAGTCCTGCTATGGAAGACACCATGATGATGTGCCCTGATTTCTGTTGCCGCATGACCGGCAGCACCGCCTGCGTCAACACCACGGGGCCGAAGAAGTTGGTATGGAACTGCATCCTCAGTTCTTCCGGCTTGATGTCCTCGGCGAATCCTGCCACCGCAAAACCGGCGTTGTTGACGAGAACGTCGATGCGGCCGTAGTCGCGATGCACCGCCTCGGCAAAGCCAGGGATCGAGTCGAACTCGGATACATCCAGCCGGCGAATGTCGATTCGCGCTGCAACACCTGCCGTGGCGGCAGCTTCGTCCAAACGAATCCGGCGGCCAAGATCGCGCATTGAGGCCACCACCTGAAATCCTGCCTTGGCTAGTTCCACGGCAGTCAACAAACCGAAGCCGCTGGACGATCCGGTAATCACTGCAATTTTGTCGGCCATGGTGTTTAATAATAACGGCTGTGGCCCGCTCTTGGTTTGGTTATCAGCCGGGCTATTTGGAGCGGAGAGGAGGTCTTATGCGCAGCCCTCATTTCCTGAAGACCCATCGCTGGGAGAACAGGAACTCCTACTTCCATTTCCATCCCATGCAGACGTCCTATGCGTTGTTCGCGGTACTCCTGCTGATGGGACTGGTGGCGTGGCTCATGATCTTCGTCCCGACATTGCGCTGAGCGAGAAGGATCTGATCCGAGTACGGAGAGGTATGCCTCGGCACGAGCAGGAAACGTCTTGAGGCGCCAGGCGCGGCCCGGTCTCCTACAGAACCGCTCCTGCAGTTGAACGGTGTCCTTGCACAATTTGACCCCCTTTTCATGCCACAGAATCCGCCACGGTTTGCATGCTGCTGGTAAATGCGAGAACATAACTGTTTGCCTACATCACTTTGAAGTCATAAGGACTGATCCCCAATGCCAACTCCCCGCAAGAATGGCAGTAAAGCGGCGCGCGCCGAAGTGAAGACGCCGCGGTCTCAGAATGCAAGCATCCAGCCCGCCAAGGGCAAACTCGGAGTCATGATCCCCGGCATGGGCGCCGTCGCCACAACATTCGTCGCCGGTGTCGAAGCCGTGCGGAAGGGAATTGCTCATCCCATTGGTTCACTCACGCAGATGGGCACGATTCGCTTGGGCAAACGCACCGATGGCCGCTCGCCAAAGATCAAGGAATTCGTACCTCTCGCCGGACTCGATGACCTGGTCTTCACTGGCTGGGACATCTTTGAGGACGACATGTACGCGGCGGCATCGAACGCCGGCGTGCTGGAGCGCGACCTGCTGGCCAAAGTGAAAGGCCGCCTCAGTTCCATCACGCCGATGAAGGCTGTCTTCGACCACAACTACGTGAAGAAGATCGACGGACCGAACGTCAAGAAAGGGAAGAACAAGCTGGAACTCGCCGAGCAACTGCGGCAGGACATCCGCGACTTCAAGAAATCGAGCGGCGCGTCGCGGCTGATCACCATCTGGTGCGCTTCCACGGAGACCTTTATTGAGCCGACGGCTGCCCACCAGAGCGTAAAGGCGCTGGAAAAGGCGATGAAGGAGAACGACGACACCATCGCGCCCTCGATGGTTTACGCGTATGCCTCGTTGATGGAAGGCGTGCCTTTTGCCAACGGCGCACCGAACCTGACAGTGGACATCCCTGCCATGCACGAACTGGCGCACGAGAGGGAGCTGCCGATCTGCGGAAAAGACTTCAAGACCGGCCAGACCCTGATGAAGTCGGTGCTGGCTCCGGCCTTCAAAGCGCGCTTGCTCGGGCTGAGCGGATGGTACTCGACCAACATTCTCGGCAATCGCGACGGCGAGGTGCTTGACGATCCGGGGTCGTTCAAGACGAAAGAAGAGTCGAAGCTGGGCCTGCTGGAGCACATCCTGCAGCCGCAGCTCTACCCCGAACTCTACGGGAACATCTTCCATAAGGTTCGCATTAACTATTACCCGCCACGTGGTGATAACAAAGAGGGATGGGACAATATTGATATCTTCGGCTGGCTCGGCTACCCCATGCAGATCAAAGTCGACTTCCTCTGCCGCGACTCGATCCTCGCCGCTCCCATCGTCCTCGATCTTGTCCTGTTCCTCGACCTCGCGCAGCGCACCCCGGAACTTCGCCGGCTGGGCATCCAGGAGTGGTTAAGCTTTTACTTTAAGTCCCCGATGACCGCGCCGGGGCTCTATCCCGAGCACGATTTGTTCATCCAGTTGATGAAGTTGAAGAACACGCTGCGGCATTTGCGGGGCGAAGAATTAATTACGCATTTGGGGCTGGAGTATTACGACTGAGGCTCGTGGAGAGACGGGCGGCCCCTCGCCTGTCCTACCAGAGGGTTCTGATCAGGGGACTGCGACGAATCCTCTCGTCGCGCGTAATCAGAGTCAGTCCCTCCGCACGAGCAGTCGCGCCGATGATGCGGTCGGCGGGGTCGCCGGGATAGTCGTGCGGGAATTGGGTCGCCAAGGCAGCAATTTCCGGTGTGATTGGTAATACCGTCACGCCCTCGAGAAAGCGACGTAAGGAGCTTTCAACGGTGCCGTGACCCTGGACCCGTCCGGCCGCGATCTGCCATGCGACTTCGTAGCTCGTAATTGCGGACACGGCAACCCCATCGGCGCGGCGCGCTCTCCGGATTGCCGAAACCCCGTCTTTGGAAAGACGCTTGGAATCGGCGACCGCCCATATCAATACGTGCGAATCGAGCAGGATCACCGCGATTCCCATCCGTCGATAGGAGATTCCACATCTCCAACGACCCGAAAGACTCCCTCCAGCCTGCCGATGAAATCATCTTGCTGATCGTCGGCAGGGACAAGCCTTACGAGAGGCTTTCCGCGTTTGGTTACCACGAGCGGTTGGCGGGTTGTGCTAACGCCCTCCATGAGGGCAAGGCAACGTGCTTTGAATTCGCCGGCAGGAACCTTCTTCATGGGTAGAGTATAACATGGTCATTGTGAAATGACCATAGTCATGATACTTCGGTTCTAGGCATCCCCCTCCCACGCCTTCTTCAACCATTTCTTTAATTCGTCATCGATGTCCACCTTAGACTTGACTTCAATCCGCCGCGTGATCCGGTCTTTCTTCTCGTAGCCTCCAGTATCGATCAGGCGTTTCGGAGTCTTCAAGTTCCCCAGCGCCAGTCCGAAGTCGATCCGCGAGTTGGTTGCGACCTTGATGTTGGCGATCACGTGGTTGCGATAGATCGCTACGGCCGTCTTCCCTGGACACGCTTTCACATCTTTCCCGATCGCCAGCGCCACCTTCAACAACTGGTCATACAACGGACGGAGCGCCGCCCGTGGTCCTGTGAACATTGCCTCGACCCACTGCACTGCCGCCTCCAGATACGCCTCGGCTGAGTCTTCCTCCATGCCCTTGCCGTCGGCACGCTCGGCGATCCAGGAGGCCGAATTCGTTCCCAGTTTGTGTTCGCTCTTCAGCCACTCGCGGCGTTCTTTTTCGGTAGGTGGGCCGGACTTCTTTACGAAGGCAATCCATTCATCGAGAGAACGCCCGGTTTTGGCCGGAAGCTCGTTCTTCCATTTGTCCACCATGGCGAGTCCGGGATGCGGACTGTAGAGTTCGCTGACGGCCTTCGGTGCGGGCATGACAACCTCCGGTCGGGACATCTTATCCAATCACGGGCATCACTCGCGATAGAATCCTTCTTGATGGCCACCAGGAAACTCGCCCGCGGACACAGCACTCAATACGTGCGTCTGCAGAAGAACTACTGCTTCGCTTGCGGCAAAAACAACCCCGACGGCATGCGTCTACGCTTCACCTACGACGAAGACCGCGATTGTTTCATCAGCCGCTTTCGCCTGGGCAAACGCTACACAGGCCCGCCGGGACATGCTCATGGCGGAATCATCGCCACCATCCTCGACGAAGCGATGGGCAAGGTAAACAAGCTGCGCAACGTGGTCGCGGTCACGGCCGAGATTACGGTGAATTACCTGAAGCCTGTGCCGCTGAACAAGCCGTTGCGCGTGGAATCGCGCGAAGTGAAGGTGAAAGGACGGCAGCACACCAACATGGGAGAGATTCTGAACAAGAAGGGCGAAGTGCTGGCACGCGGGCGCGGACTCTTCATCGCGATCGATCCGCACAGGATGTTTGCGAAGTTTGTGGACCGCTAGGCGATCCGGATTGACTAACCACGCAGAACAGTCGCCAGTTCTTCCACGCCCCGCCGCAGTTCCCGCGGTTCGACCGCGGCAAATCCCAAAACAATCCCGTTCTCCCGTGCCCGCCCGTAACCGTAGCGTCGCAGAGGAGTCACCTCGGCGTTTCGTTTGGCCGCAGCGTCTGCCACTCGCTCTGCCGAACCCCCGCGCCTTAGCCAGCCTACCGTCTGCAGTCCGGCTTCAACGTTTGAAATGTCCACGAGTCCTTCGAGCCTTTCCCGTGCTGCCTTGAGCAGCACACCCAGCCGTTCTGCATAGACCTCGCGCATGCGACGGATGTGGCGCGCGAAATGCCCTTCGGTGATGAAGTCGCAGAGCACCGCTTGTCCTAGCAACGGTGGATGATGCGTGCTCACCGACTGCGCGGCGGCAAACACATCGACCATCTCTTCCGGAACAACCAGGTAGCCGAGGCGCATGGCGGGAAACATGACGGCGCTGAAGCTGCCGCCGAAGATTACGACTCCGGCACGATCGAGTCCCTGCAGCGCTGGGACCGGACGGCCGGAATAGCGATACTCGCTGTCGTAGTCGTCTTCGAAGATCATCACGCCCTGCTTGCGCGCCCATTCGAGCAGCGCCAGCCGGCGGCGCAGGCTCATCGTGACGCCGAGAGGAAACTGATGCGCCGGCGTTACGTAAACCAGTTTTGGCCTTGGCCAGCGCTCGATCCCACGATCGAGATCCAGACCCTCGGCATCTACCGGTACGCCGCAGATTCTTGCTCCGCCCGCGCGGAGGATTGCAGCTGCTCCCGGATATCCGGGTTCCTCCATCCATGCGGGTTCGCCCGGATTGAGCAGCAGGCGCGCGGTGCGGTCGAGTCCCTCCTGCGCACCCGAAACAATCAGAACCTGGTCGGTCAAACACTTCACCCCGCGCGAGGTATTCAGATAATCGGCGACAGCCTCGCGCAGCGGACGATACCCGAGCGTTTCCCCTCCGGCGAGAAGTTTGGTCGATACGCGTCGCAGCCGTCTAGCCGCCACCTGCGCCCACAACGTGGTTGGAAACAGATCGAGCGCGGCCTGGTTCGGACGAAACGCCCGCGCCGGCTGTGGGCGTTGCGCACGAAACGGCCGCAGGCGCATTGCATACGCCGATAGAGAAATGCCGCGGTGCGGCAAGCGCTGGCCCTCTCCTGTTCTGGCGACATGCAACAGTTCGTCAGGAAGCACCTTGCTGACGTATGTTCCGGAGCCGATGCGTCCCTCGACGTATCCCTCCGACTTCAGCTGCTCGAAAGCCGTGACGATGGTAGGCCGGGAGAGTTGGTATGCCTCCGCCAGATCACGTGTCGCAGGCAGGCGGGCGCCGGGTTTGAGGCGGCCCTCCAGGATCGAGATGCGCAGTTGCTCGTAGAGCCAGCGATAGAGAGGCGTTCCGGGTGCCGGCTCGGGCAGACTGAGGGGAAGTGATGTCGTTCCACGCGCCATAAGGTGGTATGGTCTAAGTTAAATAAATGGACATTTCAAGAATACCACTTGCGCGTATAGTCTGAACCCGTACCAGGGAGAATTCTCATGTCGCAGAATAATGGACACAACAATACCAGTCTTCGCCTGAAAACCGGGCTGGCCGAAATGCTCAAGGGCGGCGTCATTATGGACGTCACCGACGCACGCCAGGCCGAAATCGCCGAAAAAGCAGGCGCCGTCGCAGTCATGGCCCTGGAGCGCGTCCCCGCGCAGATTCGCGCCGAGGGCGGCGTCGCGCGCATGGCGTCGCCGAAGAAGATTCGCGAGATCATGGCGACCGTCGACATTCCAGTCATGGCAAAGTGCCGCATTGGCCACTTTGCCGAGGCGCAGATTCTGCAGGAACTGGGCGTCGACTATATCGACGAGTCCGAAGTCCTCACCCCCGCCGACGAAGCCCATCATGTCGACAAGCACGCCTTCACCGTCCCGTTCGTTTGCGGGGCGCGCAACCTGGGAGAGGCCTTGCGGCGCATCGCCGAGGGCGCGGCCATGATTCGCACCAAGGGCGAGGCCGGCACTGGCGACGTGGTGCATGCCGTTAAGCACATCCGCCAGATCGTGCAGGAGATGAAGATTCTCACCGTACTGGGCGAGGAAGAACTCTACGCAAAGGCCAAAGAGCACCAGGCTCCCTACGAACTGGTGAAGATGGTCGCACGCGATGGCAAGCTGCCCGTGCCGAATTTCTCCGCCGGAGGCATTGCCACGCCTGCCGATGCGTCGCTGGTGATGCAGCTTGGCGCCGAGGCCGTGTTCGTGGGCTCTGGCATCTTCATGAAAAATTCGACTGAGTTCGCCGATCCACAAGAAGCGGAGAAGCGCGCGCGTGCCATCGTCAAGGCGGCGACGCACTACAAAGACCCGAAAGTGTTGCTGGAAGTCAGCGAGGACCTGGTCGGGGCGATGAAGGGCCTGGCTGTCTCGGCTCTGGACGAGGCGCACATGCTGCAGACCAGAGGGTGGTGAGTGTGGGTGACGCGCCGAGAATGCCGTCTCCGGCGGAGCCAAAGTGGAAGTTTATAGAGCGCACGGTAGCCGTGCTCGAACACATGCTGGCTCCCGGTTCGAAAGTTGCGCACAATCAGACGCTGTATGAGCTGGTCAGCGGACTACCCCGCCAGTGCGACGCCGTAGTCTGGTATGGCGCACCACCCAGGCAAACCCTCGCAGCAATTGTCGAAGTCCAGGATCGAGCGAGCAAGGTCGGGCTCCAAGACTTCGAGGCCTGGTGCGCGAAACGGGAGAAGCTGGGCGCCCAAAGGCTAATCTGTGTGTCGTGCGAAGGCTATACAGAGGATGTGGAAGCCGCAGCGAACAGTATGGGGAACATAGTGACGCTGATGACGCTGTGCGAAAAGGATCAGCGACCGCCATTCGTGGCTGGTACTGTCTTCGCTTCGCACATGCAGGTCTTGCATTATCGTGACGCTAAAGTCACCTACGCTGAAAAGCTGCCAACGAAAGCAGGTACTGTCGGAGAGAAGATGTTCGAACTCGTCGACGGAGGCGACAAGGTTTCGTTGGACGATCTAGCCACCTTCGCCTTAAGGAAAGGAGTAGCGAAAGACGTCCAGCGCCAGAGTGTGGATGATGCCTTCTACGACCTGAACTACCGTCTAGAGTTTGGAGCGGCGGGCCAGAGGCTCGTGTTCAAGGAAGTGGAGCAGACATTTTCGGTGTGGGAGGTGCAGGTTACCGACCGAATGGAGGAGGTGCACCAAAGCCTCGACACCACACCGCTTGCTTATGAACAGAAAAGCGAGAACGGCACGCTGGTCTACATCCTCTTTGGACGAGGTTCTTACCACGGAAAAGAGTTTTACACCCAGCAACCGTTCAGAGTATTGCCCAATGGCAGGATACAGCCCGGCCCAGCAACGATGAGCAAGATGGAAGGTCACAAGAACGAGACCTTGATAGTTGAGTTCGTTATTCCCGTCGAAACGGCCGTGCAGTCGAATGGAGAGAAATAGCGATTAATGGCCGGGTGCCACAGGTTCGCGCCCTACAGTTGGCGCTGACCTGGGACATAGCTTGAGTGGGAGTCACGTTGACCGCCGTCATAAACTGTCATATTATGAAGACATGCCAATGACTTCTCTGAATATCTCGCTCCCCGAGGCGTTGAAAGAATACGTGGAAGGGCAGGTTGCTTCCGGCGATTGGGGTACGCCGAGCGAGTACGTCCGCGAACTCATTCGCCAGGATAAGGAGCGTCGCCTTGGCAACCTCGAACAGGAGTTAGTCGCTGCTGCAAAGGGACCGAAGATTGAGCTTCCCATCGCCGAGATTCGCAGGAAGGGTTTGGTTACCGTCCTGCGCGAACGGGCGCGCGGCCGGTGAAAACACAGTGCTAGGATGACTCTATGGCTACCGACGTTTCCGAACTCTTAAAGAAGGCCCTGGCGCTGCCGCCGGAGGCGCGTGCCGCCTTGGCTGGCTCGCTGCTGGAAAGTCTTGAAGAACATCCCGCCGAAGAGGGCGTAGAAGAAGCGTGGGCGGAAGAGATCAAGCGCAGAATCGAAGAAATCGATTCGGGCAAGGTCCAGATGATTCCGTTCGAAGAGGTGCGCCGCCGCTTGGCGGCTCGGCTGGCAGATGCCGGCGCGTAAGCTGTACCACTTCCATCCCGAAGCCTGGGCTGAGTTTGAAGCAGCCGATGACTGGTACCGGGAACGCAGCCCCGAAGCAAGCGTGAGATTTCTCAGTGCTGTTTACGATGCGCTCGAAACGATTGCCGTTTGGCCGGAATCGTGGCCTCCATATCATTACGGGACGCGGCGGTTCATCCTCCATCGGTTTCCGTTTTCGGTAGTTTATTTAGATAGACCTTCCAGCGTGAACGTAGTTGCCATCGCGCACCATAAACGAAAGCCGGGCTACTGGAAGGATCGACTGCGAACGACGAACAGTGAATAGCGAACGACGACAATGACCATCGGTGTACTGGCGCTCCAAGGTGATTTCGACGCGCACCGCCGTCGTCTCGAAGAGCTCGGGGCGCAAGTTGTGCTGGTGAAGAAGCCGGAACAACTCGACGATGTTGCCGGCCTGGTCATCCCGGGCGGCGAGTCGAGTACTTTCCTGAAGCTTCTGGGCGAAGAGGGATTCGCGAAGCTGAAGGAATTCGTCCGTCTGAAGCCGACATTCGGCACCTGTGCCGGAGCCATTTTGCTTGCTTCAGAAGTCGAAAATCCGAAGCAGGCCGGACTCGGCGCGCTCGACGTCAGCATTCGCCGCAATGCTTATGGACGGCAGGTTGACAGCTCGATCCGGGAAGGGATGTTTCTCAACGATCCCATCGAGATGGTCTTCATTCGCGCGCCGAAAATTGAGCGCGTTGGCGCGGATGTTGAAATCGTTGCCACTGAGGGACAAGATCCGGTCATGGTGCGCAAGGGAAAGACGCTGGCTGCGACGTTCCATCCAGAACTCAGCCACGATCCACGAATTCACCAGTATTTCTTGGACGTTGTTGCCAATGGCTCCCTTCGGCGGTAATCGTTCAGTTGTCCATTGTCATTCCGAGGAGCGAATGCGACGAGGAATCTGTAGTTCCTGAGGCCCAGAAACACTGCAGATCCCTCGCTCGTCCTCGGCTTCGCCTTCGGACGGCTCGGGATGACAATGAGATGGGAGATGCGCAAAGCGGTAGACAAAGCCGCCGACGGGTTGCCGGTCGAGTCTCTTCGTGCCTCTGTCTCTCGGTGGTGATATGGAAACTACTTCAGCAGGAATTCCTTCACGAACATCACGGTCGCATAGAACTGGAAGTCCTGATTTTTCTTTTTCTGGAAGCCGTGACCTTCGTCTTTCGCCAGCAGAAACCACACTGGCGCCCCATTTCCACGAACTGTCTTCACCATCTGCTCCGACTCGGTGTATGGCACGCGCGGATCATTTCTCCCCTGGATCACGAACAGCGGCTTGGTGACGTTCTTTGCCTTGGTCATGGGAGAGATTGTGGTCAGAAAATCCCGCACTTTCGGATCGCGCTCGTCGCCGTACTCTACGCGACGCAAGTCCTGCCGATAGCCCGACGTGTTCTGCAGGAAGGTTACGAGGTTGGAAATTCCCACGACATCGACCGAGCAGCAGATGCGATCGTTGTAGTTGGTGGCGACGGCCAGGGTCATGAACCCGCCGTAGCTGCCGCCGGTGATCATGACGCGACCGGCGTCGAGATCAGGCTGGGTGGCGATCCAGTCGAGCAGGGAATTGATGTCCCGATACGATCCCTCGCGCAGCGTGCCGTTGTCGAGCGCGAGAAAACTCTTGCCGTAGCCGCTCGATCCGCGCACATTGGGAAAGATCATCGCTACTCCCAGTTCATTGGGGTAGTAGAGATTGCGGCCGATGAAGTACGGACGGAACTGACCCTCGGGTCCGCCGTGAATGTTGATGATGACCGGCCGCTTGCCCGCGAACTTCGCCGGTGGGCGATACAGGAAGCCGCCGATCTGGCGTCCGTCCCAACTCTTCCAATGAATCAGGTCCGGCTCACGCACACTGGAAATGTTGACACCGCCGGTTTCGCTTTCCGTCCAGCGATCCAACTTGCCGGTCTCGATGTCGAGCGAATACACATCGTCATTCACGCTGGCGGAGGTGAAATTAAGTCCCAGGTCGCGATTGTTCTTGTGCCAGCGCACGCCGCTCATGACACCGCGCGGCAGTCTGGGCAGTACGATCGGCTTGCGTGACGCGGTATCCAATACGTGCAGCACGCCGTAGCCGTCCTCATCGCTGACGAAGGCGATCTTCCGGCCGTCCTCCGAGAGGTTAAATTCATCGACATCCCACGGAATGTCGCTGGTGAGGTACGTGTGCTGTTTCGAAGCAAGATCGATGTAGGCGAGGCGATGGAATTCACTGTCCTTGTCGGTGGTGGTGTAGATGCCCTTGCCGTCTTTGGAGAACTGCCCATCCTGATAAGAGATCTTCGTTGGATTGTCGCGCGGTGTGATTGCCGTCTTCTCGCCGCTGGTCGAGTCTACTAGCCACAGATAGCTTTCATTTGCTGACACTTCCTCTTCAGCCAGAACCCACTTTCCGTCGCGCGACCAGTCGAGCGCTCCCCAGCCGCCGCCCTGATTCTCTGCCAGCAGATGATCCGACTTGGGGTCGTTCGGGTCCATCACCCAAAAATCCACGTCGTTGCCGGTGCGGCGCGTGGAGCCATACACAATCCGGTTGCCCGCGTGATCCCACACCAGGCCTGTGTTCCGTGACTTGCCGTCGGTCAGCAGCGTAGTTGCGCCGTTGTCGAAGTCATAGCGATAAAACTGATAGAACTCGCCGCCGCCAACGTCGCGACGAAAGATGAAGGTCTTTCCGTCGCGCGGGTCGAAGACCCCGCCGACCGATGGCTCGGCCGAGAAGGTAAGTTGGGTGCGCGCTCCGCCCGGCATCTTGACCAGGTGAATCTGGACGCTGTCCGCGAAGCGCGTCGCGATCAGCATCTCGCGCCGCACCGGATTCCAACTGGCCAGATCAGCGACGCGAAAGTTGCTGTAGCGTTGCGCGCCCTCGACGACCGACATGGGGACAGCCGGTACACCTTCCACAATGAGATTTTCGTTGGGCTGGAAACTGTCTGGCTGTCCCCAGGCCAACGCCGTCCAAAGTAGACAAGAACACCACAACGCGAGAAGGCGCTTCATGAGCATGTCCTCTGTTCAGAATTGAGACGCAGCCGAAATCCTACGAGCGCGCAGCGAGGCTCGTCAATTTCGCTGGCGGCATGAGCCCAGACAGAAGCATGCTGCGGGGTATAGGAGAACTAGTGGTATCGAGAGAATGGGAAGAAAATCAGCTAGTCGCTAAGACGCCGCCGGATGAGGGTGGCGAGTCCGACCAGGCCGCTACCGAGCAAGAGCAGAATGCCGGGTTGGGGGGCCGAGGAAGTGTGGGCGGGAGCGGAAGCCGCTAGCGAGTTCGCAACCGATATCAGGATCAGGACAGCGGGACCGAAGATGCGCACGGGTGAAGCTCCTTTTCGTTAGTCCAATATCGCAAGCCTGTTTCCAACCTCACGGGTTTCATCAGCTGTTCAAATAGGCTTTTTTCGGGAAAAATCAGTGACATTTCTTGGCACTGTGAAGATTTTTCCTATGCCGTCTGTTCGCCCGATGTGCACTCCATTGCACACTTTGGCCGTCCAGCGCGGCTTTTGCCCCCGGGTGCAGCTTTTCGGGGGTTTCCGGTATCCTTTGGGTTCTTGACGTCCTGCCATGGATCCTGCTCCTGAACAGGCCCTTACGCCGGTGTCGTTCAGTTCGTACCTGCGCCTGCTGCGCGGAAATCACAACTTGCGCCGGTTGTGGGGGGCGCAGGTGGTCAGCGAGATCGGCGATTGGTTCTACACCCTGGCCATCTACAACCTTCTGCTGCAACTCACTGGGCATGCCGGCTCGGTGGCGTTGGCTCTGATCCTGCAAGTTCTGCCGCAGACCCTGATTGGCCCGACCTCAGGTGTGGTCAACGATCGGGTGCGTCGCAAGCAAGTCATGATCGCGGCCGACATCGGACGCATGGTCATCGTGCTTTGCATGCTGCTCGTGCGTTCGAAGGAAATGGTGTGGCTGGTTTATCCCCTGCTGGTGGCGGAAACTCTGCTGGCGGCGTTTTTCGAACCGGCGCGCAGTTCCGTGATCCCCAACATCGTCGAGCGCGAAGACGTAGTTCTCGCCAACACACTGTCTTCCACGACTTGGTCGATCAACTTGATGGTGGGCGCCACGGCGGGAGGCTTCGTGGCGGCGCTGCTCGGTCGCGACGCAGTGTTCGTGCTGAATGCGCTCTCGTTCCTGATTTCTGCTGTTCTGATTATGAGCATGCGCTTTGCCGAGCCCCACGCGGAAGGCGCCCATCCGCTCCGTCTTCGCGAACTCGTCGACTTCTCTCCCATCCTCGACGGAATCCGCTATGTGCGTGCCCACGCCCGCCTTCGCTCGACGGTCTTCGTGAAAGCCGGGAACCTGATCATCGGCCCGGGATGGGTCTTGTTTACGGTAATGGGGCAGACCGAATTTGCGGTCCGCTGGCACGGGCTCGATCCGGCGCGAGGCGCATTTTTGGGCATGAGTCTGATACTCGGAGCCCGCGGCTTGGGCGCACTGCTGGGTCCGGTTCTCACTGCGCCCTGGGCGGGCCATTGGATCCCCAGACTGGAAACCGCGATTGTTTGGGGATACCTCGGAGCTGCCGCAGGCTACACCTTGCTGGGCGTTGCTTCCCACTTGTGGCAAGCCTGCCTGTGCGTGATGCTGGCCCACTTCGGCAGTTCCATCGTGTGGGTCTTCTCAACCACGCTGTTGCAACTGCAGAGCGATGACAAATTCCGCGGACGTGTCTTTGCCGCCGACCTCGGACTTTGCATGTTCACCATTGCCGCCGGAGCCTATCTCGCCGGCCGCTTCGTCGATATGGGTTTCGCCGCCCGCCACGTGGCCAGCGCCGCCGGACTGATTATGCTGATTCCGGCTGCGCTCTGGGCGTGGGCGATTCGACGGACGGGACAAGCCATGAATACCTGGGGCTGAGAGATCTTGTCGCGCAGCATCGGGGCCAAGCGCACGAGATTGAACGTATAGATGCGATCACAACGGGACTTCTCTGCGTTCTTCCCTTGCGGATCATGGGTTACCGAGGCAGCCCATCGATTTTTGCCGCGAGGATGAAGTCGGACTCCGTCAGTCCGTTCACGGCGTGCGTCCAGGTCGTGATTTCGACCTTACCCCATGCCAGCAGAATGTCGGGATGGTGCCCCTGTTTCTCGGCCAGTTCTCCGACGCGGTTGACGAACGCCAGCGCCGTCTTGAAATCGGGGAACTTGTAGCTGCGCACGATGTGGTGCTCGTTGACGATCTTCCATTCCGCAGGATCGGGCAATTGCTGATGGATTGCGGCCAGTTCTTTTCCTTTGAGCGGGGGGACTCCGCCGCGGCAGGGAACACAGGTTTTGTCGGCAAGAGAAGGCATAGCGGACTCTCTCCGATGCGATGTCAGCCTCTGCGTCAGAGGCCGGACTTATTGCTAGGAATCGAGTTGTAGCTCTTTAGAACGGAATATCCTCATCCGTAATCGGTCCGGCAGCGGCGGGCGCGGGTTCCGGTTCCGGCGTGCGTTGATCGAAGTTATTCCCCCCCGACGAACTGGCGCCCCGTGATCCACCCGCGTAGTCACCGCCGCCTTCACCGCGGCCGCTCAGCAGTACGATGTCCTGACCCACGATGTTTGTCATGTACTTCTTCTGGCCGGTCTGCTTGTCGTCCCACGAGTCGGTCTTGATGCGCCCCTCGATGTAGACCTTGCTGCCTTTTTTCAGATACTCGCCGGCGATCTCCGCCAACCGCTGCCAGAGCACGATGTTGTGCCACTCGGTGCGGTCCTGCCAGTTGCCGTCCTTGTCTTTGTAGCGCTCGTTGGTGGCGAGCGAAAACTTCGCCACGGGCGTGCCCTGCGGCGTGTACTTGATCTCAGGATCCTTGCCCAGGTTCCCGACCAGAATGACTTTGTTCACACTTTTCATGGATCCAGCTCCTTAAGAGGCTCACTATAGCAGAATCGTGCCCCCGCGCGACTGTGTCGGCTGCACAGAGAAATTGTGATGAATCGAAGCCTTCGGTAGAACGGTTCAGGCGGCCACAAAGCGTCTGTTTTCGCGGACACGAACCGTCTTTTTCTCTTGATAAGATCGGGCCAGCTCGAGGTAAATGCCCACGTCGCGGTCGAGATCCGACTGTGTCCCGTCAAAATAGAAGTTGCGGATCGGAATCCCGCCCAAGTCCCGGCTCAGCCGCGGGTAGATGGCCTCGCTGACGATTCCGTTCATGCAGGTGAATGGGCTGATGTCGACAACTCCGTCTGCGCTCTTGCCCGCAAGGTACGCTGCCTTGCCTACGCTCATCACCATCTCGCCGTCGACCCCGTGGTTGGGCAGGTAAGGACGAGCCAGTCCCATCAGTTCTTCATAGGCCGGTTCTTCGCGACCGGCAAAATCGTCACCAAACACTTCCAGCAGCGCATGCTCATCGTGACGCTGAATCAGGCTCCGCAACCAGCACTTCACCATGGCGGGGGAAATCGCTCGGCCTTCCAGCCGCAGTTTTCGTGCTTCCTCTTCGTTGGTGTAGGTGATCCACTCCCCGATGTCGCTGATCCAGCACTCCGCGCCCTGTTTCTCCAGACGCCGTACCAGATCCTGGTTCGAAAAACGGTTCAAGCGGCAGAAAATCTCACCCACAACTCCAATCAGTGGCCGTCTTGAGTCGCTGCTGAGCGGCACTGCTTCAAAACGGAGACGGCTGCGTTGCAGAGATTCCTGAATCTCGCGCAGTTGGCAGTCGTAGTCTGAGCAACTCTGCTGGATCGTATGGCACAAATCCTGGACAGACTCGGAGAACGCAGCGTCCGCAGCTCCCGCTTCTGCTTCATAGGGGCGTGTCATCAACAGCTTTTTCCGCAACAAGTCAGTCGAAACCAGGGCTCGCCAAACTCCGCGCACGAACGCCGTTCCAAAGTCGCCGATCTCGGAGTAGCCATGTTCAGTCGTTGGCGAGAGGACGTTGACCTCCGGGTACCCGAGTTCCGCCAGAAGCCTCGTCAGAAACGGCGCATATTGCCCGAACCGGCAAGGGCCCCCGCCCGACGCCATGAAGAATACGGTCCGTTTCGGATCGAAGCCTGGCTGCTCGGTGATTTTCACGAAATCGCCGACAGTGATCTTTGCTGGGTAGCATTCGTCTCCGCTGGTAAATCGTCCGCCCAGCTCCAGCGTGCGCTCGTCGGATCGCGGCGTGGGCTGCGCTTCGATTCCCATCCAACCGAGCACCGCACAGAAGGCTTCCACGCTGCCATCCGTCATGGTCGGCGCATACACCACCTTCCCATGGAGCGGGTGGGCGGGCGGAACCGTCTTTCTCACGCAGGTATGGTGGAAGAGGGACATCGCAGGAATCCTTTGCTGTCGAGATATGCTTCACACCGGGTCAGATATCCGGCGTCATTTGAGTGCGCGTCGAATTGCAGGAATAGGGCCGGCTTACCTGCCGCATCGGTCAGAAACGGCTTGATGAACGAATCGGGCCCGCACTTGAAATTCGAAATATAGATTACGTGCAGGTTAGGATCGCGCTGAGTGAACTTCGCAGCAGCCAGAATCAGCCGGCCCGAATTCCAAAACATGTTGGTGTTGATCGATGTGATGTCCTCCAGATCGAGCGGCAGAAAATCCAGCGGAATTACGTTCACCCCGTACAGAGTTCGCAGTTTGCGGGGGATATCGCAATTCATACTGCGGTCGTACAGGTTGTACGCTCTTCCGACGAGAACGATTGCCGGCTCCCCCTGCCGCCAAACCTCGTGCAAGGCTGTTCTGCCCTCTGCCAGCAGCGCATCCTGAAACTCACGCTGGGCCCGATAGGCGGCCTCCACCGCGCGATCACTGCGCCGATACTCCCATCCATGATCGCGTGCGAAGTCGCGCAATTGTGTTTTGACCGTTCGCTCTCCCAAACGGAAATGCACCGTCGGAACCAACAAGCGGTCGCGGACGCCCTCCAGGCATCCGGCCGCTCGTACCACAAACGGCAGGGTCTGATTCCACGGGCACAGATGCGAGCCGGCCGTATCGGAGGCTGGAGACTCCATATTTACGACGTTAGGTAAAAAAATGAGATCTGCTCCCGCTTTGGACAACGCCTCGACGTGCCCATGCGCCACTTGTACTGGGAAACACGGCTGGGCGATGGCCAGTTCCTCACCACGCGCGGCAATCGCGCCGTCGGTCAAGGGTGACAGAACGATCCGGCAACCCATCTCCTGCAGATACGTGCTCCAGAAAGGGAAGCGATCGTAGAAGAACATGGCGCGCGGAATTCCCACCGAGCGCTCGCCCGCGATCTCCGGCTGCCACGTCTGGAGCAGCAATCGTTCGCGAATCTCGATCAGGTCCGCGATGACCGGTTCGCGATCGGTGCGCGTGCGCTTGCGGAACTTGTCGGAACATCTGTCGCCCCAGTAGCTCTTCTGCCCCTCAATGATGAACTCCTTCATCTCGCAATCGTTGGAGCACGCCCGACACACGAAGTCGCGGCTGGTGTAGTTCACGCGGTTGAGGTCGTAACCACGAAAGCGGCTGGGACGGTCCGCGTCCTGCATGCGCTCGCGGGCCAGCAGCGCCATTCCGATTGCGCCAATCACGCCGTTGTGCGGTGGCACAATGATCCGCTTGTGCAGGATCTGTGCGAATGCAGCCGCGACCGCGTCGTTGTACGCGGTCCCTCCCTGGAAATAGATCACGTCGCCGATCTTTCGTCCGCGCACGACTCGGTTCAGATAGTTCATCGCCACCGAGTAAGCGAGTCCCGCACACAAATCTCCCACCTGCGCGCCATCGAGCAAGGCGGCTGTGAGATCGCGGTCCATGAACACCGTGCAGCGCTCTCCCAGCCGCGCCGGATGCTTCGACTGAAGCGCCAGTTCCGCAAACTCGCCTTTGATGGAAATGCCCAGCTTCTCAGCCTGCTCTTCCAGGAATGACCCCGTGCCTGCGGCGCACGCTTCGTTCATAGTGAAATCCACGACAATGCCGCGGTCCAGCCGGATGAACTTCGAGTCCTGCCCGCCGATCTCGAAAATGGTGTCGACCATCTCCGTGCCCAGTTGCTGGCAGACGTGCATGGCCCCGGTTTTGTGCGCGGTGATTTCGTCATTCACCGTGTCGGCGCCAACCAGTTCTCCGATCAACTCGCGGCCCGAACCGGTCGTACCCACGCCGCAGATCTGGAGATGAGGGCCCAGTTCTTCGTCGATCTCGTGCAGTCCGTCGTTGACCACCTCGATGGGCCGCCCTGCTGTCGGGAGGTAGATTTCCTTCAGCAGGCGCCCCGTGTCGTCGACTACTACCAGGTTGGTACTCACCGACCCGATGTCGATCCCGAGGTAGGCTTCGAGCCTTCCGGATTCCGAACGTACTCCGGCTTGCGTGACTTCGCGCCGCAGCAGGCGGACGTTCTCCAGCGACAAGGGTTCGCTGGCTGTCCGCTCGGGGCTGCTGGTTTCCTGCTGCAGGGCGTTCAGCGAAATCCGAATCGGTTGCTCTTTCTGTTCCATCGCAAACAGCGCGGCTCCCAGTGCACTGAAGCAGTACGGATGCTCCGTCTGCACCAGACCGTTCTCACCCAAACGAAAAATCTGCTCCATAGCGCGACGAACCGCCTCATTCATGGCCACGCCGCCAACGAATAGAACGGGAGGGACCATCGGCCGTCCGCGCACGATGCTCGACTTGAAATTACGCGCGATCGCTTCGCACAGCCCACGCAGAATCTGACCCGTAGAGTAGCCGCGCTGCTGCGCGTGGATCATGTCCGTCTTGGCAAAAACAGAGCATCGTCCCGCGATCCGCGCTGAGCAGTCTTCGGCGCACGCGGCTGCCGCCGCCTCTTCTACCGAATAACGCAGCCGCGACGCCTGCTGGTCCATGAAGGAGCCTGTCCCGGCGGCACAGTCACCGCTCGACTGATAGTCCACGATACCCAGATATCCGCTGTCATCCCCTGGATCAACCCGCAAATAGCGCGACGACGCCCCTCCCATTTCGACAATGGTTCGCACCTCGGGATGAAGACAGCGCACTCCCTTGGCGAGCGCGCGAAATTCGTTTTCATAGCCGCAGCCCAGCAGATTCGCCACTCTGCGCCCGCCCGATCCCGTCGCGAGCAGGCCGGTGATGCCCTCCGCCCCCAGCCAGCTCTCCAGTTCTACGAGGATTTCATGCGCTGCCTGCAGCGGATTACCCTGGATGCGGCGATAGCGCGACACGAGAAACGAGCGGCTGGCAAAACCGCCTCGGGAGCAGAACGCAACCCGCTTGAAGTTGTCAGACGGTGGACGGTCTGGACAATGCACTGAGGATCCGGCAGAACCCACCGCAACCACTTTCAAACTGGTTGCCCCAACGTCTAGCCCAACGTACACGCTCAAGCCAGCCCTCCATGCGCAGCCTGGGAGTACGAACAGGACTTCTAACCTGAGGGCGCGCTCAGAGCCTGGAGAAGGCTCCACGCAATCATCCGGGCAGGATTACCGCCAGTCGGTGACCCCGGTCACAGATAGGTGTTCAGAAATCAGCGGGAGCGCGTCGGCCCGGAATTTCAAACGAACATCCGGTACAGCATCAGATAGATCACCACCCCGGTCACGGAGACGTAAAGCCACACTGGAAAGGTCCAGCGAGCAATGGCCCGATGCCGGTCAAAGCGCTGTCGCAGCGCCCGGCTCAGGGTGATGATCACCATCGGCACGATCACGGCTGCCAGGATGGTATGCGAAGTCAGAATCGTGAAATACACGGGGCGGGACCATCCCGTACCCCGGAAATGCACCGAGCCCACGTGCGCGTGATAGTAGAGATAGGAAATCAGAAAGAGCGTCGACGTGCCCAGTGCGGTCAACATCACAGCGCGATGTGCGGTGACGTTTTTGCGCGCGATCAGGACGCGCCCCGTCACCAGCAGCGCCGCGCTGCATGCATTCAGGGTGGCGTTAATCACAGGGAAGATCGAATATTCGGCCATGGGGATGTCTCGTTTGTACGTGGACTGTTGACAGTTTGGCAACCGAGGAGAGGTTAGAGGCGAAAAAGGGCGTGCGATCCTACCTCTGCAATCTGACCTGGAAGCTCTGATCTCGCGGTTTTCTTGCGTTTCCGTTATAAAATAGTGTCCACGATGTCCACTGTGGGGAGCCCGCAGCCGCCGGCAACGGCGGCCCCAGCACAACCTGGTTCAAAACACCTGCCGGTCGTTGCCGTCTGGATGCGCGACCTGCTGGTATCGCTGGCCATTTCTGCCTTCATCATCATTTTTCTGTATCAGCCGGTGAAGGTGGAAGGCACCAGCATGATGCCCGGTCTGGAAGACCAGGAACGCATTTTCGTCAACAAGTTCGTCTATCGCTGGGAACCGATCGAGCGCGGTGACATCGTCGTCTTCCGCTATCCGCGCGACACCTCGAAGAGCTACATCAAGCGCGTGATTGGCATAGCCGGCGACAAAGTCCGCATTGAAAGCGGGCAAGTCTACGTCAACGGCGAGGCGCTCGACGAAGATTACGTTCCCAGCGACTACGCCGACGCCCGCTCCTATGCCGAGATTACCGTCCCGTCGGGAACCTATTTTGTGCTCGGCGACCACCGCACCATGTCCCAGGACAGCCGCGATTTCGGCCCCGTCAACGAGCGACTGATCTACGGCAAAGCCGTGTTCGGGTATTGGCCGATGGAGAAGCTGGGAAGGCTGCGTTAGCGCAGGAACTTCTGCAGTACAGAAGGCCGGGAACATTTGCGCGGGATCGCTCGCGCTTTGCGCCGTCACGGGCAGGATTTACCTCAGACCTAACACCCGACACCTTTTCTGTTTTTCCACACGGCTATCCCTGCTAAAATCCCTAAAATCCACTCCCAGGAGTTCCAATGCAAGCAATCCTTGCGCTGGAGGACGGTCGAGTCTTCCGCGGCAAAGGTTACGGCGCCAAAGGCGAGTGCTCCGGCGAAGTCGTTTTTAATACTTCCATTACCGGCTACCAGGAAATTTTCACCGACCCCTCCTATGCCGGACAGATCGTCGTTCTGACCAATCCCGAAATCGGCAATTACGGCACGAATCCAGAAGACAGTGAAGCTACGCGACCGTACATCGAAGGCCTGATCGTGCGCGAGTTTTCGAAAGTCAGCTCCAATTGGCGCTCGCAGCAAGTGGCCGACGAGTACATGGAGCAGTTCAAGATTCCCGTGCTCGCCGATATCGATTCGCGCGCACTGGTGCGCCACTTGCGCGACAACGGCGTGATGCGCGGCGTGATCTCGACGCTGGAATCCGATCTCGACAAACTGGTCGCCAAAGCCCGCTCGATTCCGAAGATGGACGGCACCGACCTCGCGAAGGTCGTCAGCACGCACCACACCTATGTCTGGGAGACTGGTGAGCGCTCGCACTTGCCCGATGAAGTCGTCGGCGTGAAAGACGAGCCGCCGCGGTTCCACGTCGTCGCCTACGACTTCGGCATCAAGCAGAACATTCTGCGCAAGCTGCGCGCCGAAGCCTGCAAAGTGACGGTCGTTCCGGCGCAGACCCCCGCCGAAGACGTACTCGCGCTGAAGCCAGACGGAGTCTTTCTCTCGAACGGCCCTGGCGATCCCGAGCCCTGCACCTACGCGGTCGATAACATCCGCCGCTTGATGGGACGCCAGCCCATCTTCGGCATCTGCCTCGGCCACCAGCTCTGCGGCATCGCGCTCGGCGGCAAGACATTCAAACTCAAATTCGGACACCACGGCGGCAACCATCCGGTAAAGCAATTGCTGACCGGCAAAGTCGAGATCACCGCGCACAACCACAACTTCGCCGTCGATCCCGACTCGCTGCCGCAGAGCGAAGTGGAGCTGACGCACATCGATCTGAACGACCAGACGCTCGAAGGCATGCGCCACCGGAACTTGCCGCTGTTCAGCGTCCAGTACCACCCGGAAGCCGCGCCAGGGCCGCACGATTCGCACTATCTGTTCAAGGAGTTCGTGAAGATGATGGAGGAGGGGAAAGGTGGTAGTCGGTAGTCGGGAGTCAGTTCCGGATGCTCGTAAACGAAGCATCCCCTTTTAAGAATTGTCATCCCGAACGAAGTGAGGGATCTGCAGTCTGCCTGCACCGGCAAAACCGTCAGCGTAAGGAGACGCGTGAGAGCAGAGAAGCGCTATTACGTCTACATCATGGCCAGCCGCTCGAGAACGCTCTACACGGGCGTGACCGGCAACCTCTTCCATCGCGCCCTCCAACACAGAAAAGGCGAAATCGAAGGTTTCACGAAAAAGTACAACATCAGCCGACTCGTGTATTACGAGACGTTCAAGTACATCGACCGCGCGATAGCGCGAGAAAAGCAGATCAAAGCCTGGACGCGCGCGAAGCGCCTGGCGCTGATCGAGTCCATGAACCCAACCTGGCAGGACTTGGCCGATGGCTGGGGCGAACGGACGAGACTGCAGATCCCTCGCTCCCAAAACCAGCCCCCAGCAGGGGATTTGCGACCCGGGTTGGTCGCTCGGGATGACAATTCTGAAGTGGGAAGTGCAAGAGAAAGCGAAGGACAAGAATCTGAAGCGTCGTTCGAAAACGCCGCTTCGAAGAAGCCAGCTTTTGGGAGGAACATCGCGTGATGTTCCTCAACCGGAATCAAATCAACCGACTCCTTCAGGATTGTCATCCCGAACGGAGTGAGGGATCTGCAGTGGGCGTGCGGCACAAGTCCAGCAGGGTTGTGAGAATTGTTGCCGTTGCTTGTACTCTGTGTGTTCTGTTCCCGCTGTCTAACACCGCCTTTGCCGATGACGTCATCGACCTCGAGACCGCCCACCAGTATCCGCGCGAACAGCAGGAGAAGCTCGAACTCGAACAACTCCTGAAGAAATACGACGTCAGCAAATACACCTTCACGAACAAGGTAGTGATCGAGGAGCGCGCGATGAACCACGCCTTCCCGACCCTTACGTTAAACGTGCACTTCCTCGGGTCGGACGACGAGTTGCTGTCATCGTTCCTTCACGAGCAGTTGCACTGGTACCTGGCGAAGAATCGGCTGGCAATGGAGGACGCGGTCCGCCGACTCAAGATGATGTATCCGCATGCACCGGTCGGCCTGCCCGAGGGCGCCGACAGCGAATACAGCACCTACGGACATCTCATCGACTGCTATCTGGAAATTCAAGCCGATCGCGAGTTGATGGGCGCCGAACGCACCGACAAAGTAATCAAGAGCAAGCCCTGGTACACGTGGATATACAAGACGGTTTTGAAGGATGAAGACAGGATCGCCGAACTGGTCAAAGCGGAGCGCTTAGAACTACCGACTTCGCCACCAACGTCCCGTTCACCAGAAGTCATCATGCCATGGCAGATACCCTGCGACGACGAGAAGGTGGAATCGAACTTCCAACTGCAAGCTGAGTCTCACGTAACAGGGATACTGACAGATCAGGCAGGAGCGCCGATCCAGGACTCTAGAGTGATTCTCCGGCAAGGAAACAATCGAGGACAGTTCGTTGATTACCGGCAAACGTCTACCGGCAAAGATGGGCACTTTGATCTCGGACTTGTTGGAGTCGGCAGTTATCGATTTCTGGCAGCAAGTCGGGGATTCAAACAGTTAACGACGATCACATGCAGTGGCGTGCACGATTGCGAGCTAGACCTCGTGTTGCAAGTAAACGCCTCAGATCAGCCGTTTGGTGGATGTCCGTTGAAATAGAGTTCTGGCGGAAAAACTAAACAGATGATGAATGTGGGAAAACTGCAATAATGCCAAAACGAACTGACCTCTCAAAAATTCTGATCCTCGGTTCTGGCCCGATCGTCATCGGACAGTCCGCCGAGTTCGACTACTCCGGCACGCAGGCCTGCAAGGCGCTCAAGTCTGAGGGCTTCGAAGTGGTGCTGGCCAACTCGAACCCGGCCACGATCATGACCGATCCCGAGTTGGCCGACCGCACGTATATCGAGCCGTTGACTCTCGAATACCTCGAAGAGATCATCCGCATCGAGCGCGAAATGGCGCCCAGCGCCGGATTTGCCGTCCTTCCCACCGTCGGCGGACAGACCGCGCTCAATCTGGCCATCGAACTGGCCGACGGCGGCGTGCTCGAGAAATACAACGTCCATCTGATTGGCGCGCAGATCGCCGCCATCAAGAAAGCTGAAGACCGCCTCTTCTTCAAGGACGCCATGCAGCGCATCGGCCTCGACGTGCCGAAATCTGCGCTCGTCAACAACCTCAAAGACGGCCTCGAGTTCGCCGGCAAGATCGGATTCCCGGTCATCATTCGTCCCAGCTTCACCCTCGGCGGTACCGGCGGCGGCATCGCCTACAACCGCGAAGAGCTGATGGAAGTGCTCGCCCGCGGCCTCGATCTCTCGCCTGTGCATGAGTGCTTGATTGAAGAGTCGGTGCTGGGCTGGAAAGAGTACGAACTTGAGGTGATGCGCGACACCAAAGACAACGTCATCATCATCTGCTCGATCGAAAACTTTGACCCGATGGGCGTGCACACGGGCGACTCGATCACCGTCGCGCCCGCGCAAACGCTCACCGACCGTGAGTATCAATCGATGCGCGACGCCTCCATCGCTGTAATCCGCGAAATCGGCGTCGAGACCGGCGGATCGAACATTCAATTCGGCGTGAATCCGAACACGGGACGCATGGTCGTCATCGAGATGAACCCGCGCGTATCGCGATCGTCGGCCCTGGCATCGAAAGCTACCGGCTTCCCGATTGCTAAGATTGCCGCGAAACTCGCCATCGGTTACACGCTCGACGAAATTCCCAACGACATCACGCGCAAGACGCCGGCCTGCTTCGAGCCGACGCTCGACTACGTGGTCGTCAAGATCCCGAAGTGGCAATTCGAGAAATTTCCCGGCGCCGACGAAAGCCTTGGCCCGCAGATGAAATCCGTCGGCGAAGTGATGGCGATCGGGCGCACCTTCAAAGAGGCCCTGCAGAAGGGAATTCGCGCGCTCGACACCGGCAAGCGCGTGGGCTCAGGCAAGATCGAACCGAAGATCCTCACGCAGCGCCTGGTCACGCCGCACCCGGACCGCCTTGCCTACGTGCAATACGCGATCCGCCAAGGACATCCGATCAAGCAGATTGCCAAGATGACTTCGATCGACCCGTGGTTCCTCTACCAGCTCAAAGAGATCAACGACATGCAGCTCGAGCTGGAAAAGCATCCGATGGAGTCTGCGCCGACGGAGATTATCCGTGAAGCTAAGCGCATGGGCTTCTCTGACGGCCGGCTCGCGGGTGTGTGGCGCCTCGACGGCAAGGGAGGACAGGAAAAGGTCCGCCACTTCCGCAAGAAGCACAAGCTGAAGCCCGTCTACAAGCGCGTGGATACGTGCGCCGCGGAGTTCGAAAGTTACACGCCGTATCTTTATTCAACCTACGAAGAAGAAGACGAAGCCACGCCGACGCCGAAAAAGAAGGTCATCATTCTGGGCTCAGGCCCGAACCGCATCGGGCAGGGAATCGAGTTCGACTATTGCTGCTGCCACGCTTCGTACGCCCTGCGCGAGGACGGCTACGAGACCATCATGATCAACTGCAATCCCGAGACGGTCTCAACCGACTACGACACCAGCGACCGCCTCTACTTCGAGCCACTGACGCTCGAAGACGTCTTCGCCGTCTGCGAGCACGAAGCCCTGGCGGGCGCGCCCGTGGGCGTGATCGTGCAGTTCGGTGGACAGACGCCCCTGAATCTCTCTTTGCCCCTCAAAGCCGCGGGCATCAGTGTCATCGGCACTTCGCCGGAATCGATCGACCTGGCAGAAGACCGCAAGCGCTTCGGCAAACTGCTTGATGAACTCGACATCCCGCAGGCGCCGGGTGCCATGGTCACGTCGGCCGAGGGAGCGGTCGAAGCGGCCAACAAGATCGGATTTCCCGTGCTCGTCCGCCCCTCCTACGTTCTCGGCGGACGCGCCATGGTCATCGCCTACGACGAAGACACAATCAATCAATACATGAAACAGGCGGTCGAGTACTCGCAGGACCGCCCCATTCTGATCGACAAATTCCTCGAAGACGCGATTGAAGTCGATGTGGACGCACTCTCCGACGGGGAAGATGTCGTCATCGGCGGCATCATGCAGCACATTGAAGAGGCGGGGATCCACTCCGGCGATTCTTCCTGCGTCCTGCCGGCGGTGGATATTCCCGAAGCGCTGCTCAACCGCATGCGCGACTACACCTTCAAACTGGCGCGTGCCTTGAAGGTAGTCGGCCTGATGAACATTCAGTTCGCGATTCCCCGCAGTCAGATTGCCGATGGCAACGGCAAGGTCTACGTCATCGAGGTCAACCCGCGTGCCTCGCGTACCGTGCCGTACGTCTCCAAGGCCACCGGAGTGCCGATGGCCAAGATCGCCGCCCGCCTGATGACCGGCCGCAAGCTGCGCGAATTCCTCCCCGAATTCATCGAGCAGGCGAAAGATCTCGACACCGGACGCTGCTTCTACGTGAAGTCACCGGTGTTCCCGTGGTCGAAGTTCCCCGGCGTCGACACGGTGCTCGGTCCGGAGATGCGTTCTACCGGCGAAGTTATGGGTGTCGCCGACAACTTCGGGGAAGCTTTCTATAAAGCCCAACTCTCCGCCGGACAAAAACTGCCGACCCAGGGCACGGTCTTCATCAGTGTCAACGACCAGGACAAGCCCCATGTCGCCGAAGTCGCGCATCGATTCGCCGATCTGGGATTCAAAATCGTCGCCACGCACGGCACCGCCGACCTCATCGAGACCGCAGGCCTGGCTGTCGACCGCGTCTACAAGGTGAAAGAAGGACGCCCCAACCCGGTCGATCTGATCAAAGCCGAGCGCATCCAGTTGATCGTCAATACGCCGCACGGCCCCGACCCGTACTTCGACGAGAAGGCGATCCGCCGCGCTGCCGTCACCGCTCGCATCCCGACCATCACCACGCTCTCCGCCGCGCGCGCCGCTGCCGACGGGATTGCCGCCCTCCAGCGCGGAGAGGTGAGAGTGCAGGCATTGCAGGCGCTCCACGCGGAGCGAATGGCACCGAAGTAACTCCTGCACCGTCCTGAATGCCAGTGGGAGCGCAACTGCTCTTTTGGCCAGGCGAAAGCAGGCTGCAGGCAGGGCCCCTGCTCTGCTGGTCATCGTTCCTGTCGGCGTCGGCGTTTCTCCGCACCGGCAGCCTGGCGGCTGATACACGCTGGTTGCCAAACCCTCCCCTGAATCCTTTTCCCAAAACCAGCGCTCTTCCCTGATAGAGGGAAATTGTGAACCTTATGACTGTTTCCGAGGCAGCGGCCCGGCAGGGCCGTTCCGGCTCCACCCCGCAATTCCAGTGGGTCGATGTTCGCTCCGCCAGTGAGTTCGCCTCCGGGCACATCCCGGCCGCGGTCAACATCCCCATGGACCAGATTGAAGCTCGCCTCGACGACCTTCTCCCCAACCTGCCGATCCTTCTTGTATGTCAGGCAGGGAAGCGTGCCCGCATGGTGGCGGGCCTGATCGAGCCTTGCCGCAAGGATGTAACCGTGCTCGAAGGCGGGACTGTGGCCTGGCAGCAGGCTGGCCTGCCGCTGGTGGCGAGTACAAAGGCGCGTTGGTCCCTCGAGCGCCAGGTGCGCCTGGTCGCCGGCGTGCTGATCCTGACTGCCCTGCTGCTGGCCGCCACGGTGAGTCGCTATTGGATCGGCCTCGCGGCCTTTGTCGGGCTGGGTCTGACCTTCGCCGGGGCCACCGACCTGTGCCTGATGGCGTCCTTTCTGACCCGGATGCCGTGGAACCGCAGTCGCTGCGCGCCCGTCAACCAGGCAAAACCGGCATGTGCACTGTAATGGCGGTCACAGACGGCTGTCCCGCGATTTTCGATGATGAAGACGTGAACTTCGAGTCGCTCGTCAACCAGCACAAAGACGCCGTGTACCGCCAGATGATCCGCGTCTGCGGCAACCACCACGATGCGGAAGACGTGCTCATCGAAGCGTTGTTCAAAGCCTACCGCAACCTCGATCAGCTTCACGATGCCATTGCCTTTCGGGCCTGGCTGGCTCGTATCGCCAGCCGCGTCTGCTGGCAGCTGCGAAAGCGGGAATCGCTGCGTCCGATCCTGCAGCTTTCGGTCCTGGAGGAAGAAGGGCTGGAGCTGGAGGCCTCCGATCCGCCGGTCGATGTGAAGGTAGAGATGGCGGAGATGAAAAAGCTGCTGGCCGCGGCGATCCTGTCGCTGCCCGAGCCCTATCGCCGGGTCTATGAAATGCGCGACTTGCAGAATGTCCGCGGCGAAGAAGTCGCGAAGAAGTTACACATCTCTGCGGCGGCGATGAAATCAAGGCTTCATCGTGCCCGGGCACTTATACGCGAGCAACTCGATGCTGATCTCAGCTGAAGGCAAGGGAGGAATCATGGAAGTCTCAGTCGAACATCTCGGAGCCGTTCAATTCGAAATCAAGGCGCGCCAGCACGTCATCGCGTCAGACCAGCCGTCGGAAAACGGGGGCTTCGATGAGGGAATGACTCCGCCGGAATTATTGCTGGCCTCGCTGGGTTCTTGCGCCGCTTTCTATGCGGCAATGTATCTGCGGAAGCACAAACTCGCTGACCAGGGCACGCGTGTGCGCGTGACCGCCGACAAGAAGAAAGATCCTCCGCGGATGGCCGACTTCCGCATCTCGCTCGAAGTGCCCATCGACCTGACGCCCGACCACGCCGCCGGAATCGAAAAAGCGGTGCATCACTGCCTGATCCACAACACGTTGCTCCACCCGCCCGCTATCTCGATCGATATCAAAGCTGCCGCCCCAGCTCCCTTGACCACCCATTGATGCGCCGCTCATGATTTGGGGGCATTGAGGTGTACAAAGCTGTTAAGCTGGAAGAGGCAAGCTAGGAGCTAAAAGCTAGTAGCTAGGAGCTTTTTGTGTTTCTCCACGGTATTTTTCCACCCATCACCACGCCGTTCTATCCCGACGGCCGCGTCTACCACAAGAAGCTCGAATCGAACGTGGAGCGCTATTCGCGCACGCCGGTGGCGGGGATCGTTGTGCAGGGCTCGACCGGAGAAGCGATCCTTCTCTCAGACGAAGAGCGCCGTGACGTTCTAAAAACTGCTATTGCCGCAGCCGCCCCCAACAAAGTCATGATTGCGGGTACCGGCATTGAATCGGCGGTCGAGACGCTGCGTCTATGCGACTACGCCGCCGAACTTGGCTACGACGCCGCCATGGTCCGCACGCCCCACTATTACAAGAAGCAAATGCACCCGGCCAACATGCTGGCGTTCTATCGCACCGTGGCCGACCAGTCGCCGCTGCCGCTCGTGATCTACAACTTCCCGCAGGCCACTGGATACGACATCCCGGCCGAGGTCGTCATCGAACTCGCCGATCATCCGAACATCGTCGCCATCAAGGAGTCGAGTGGCAACCTGGAAAAGGTCAAACAGATGGTCGACGGCACGAAGGGTGTGAAACGGCAGGCAACGGTGACCGAAACATTCGAGGCTGTGACTCCGCGTATGGTCAAAGCCGCCGAAGCGGAGGCCACGAAAGAGAGCAGGGAACTGGTGAGCGTCGAGGCCCTGGCCGGCGCGACCCGAGACCATGTGGGGACGGGCATTCCTGCCCGCCCGCCGGAGCGAAGCTCCGCAGTGCCTTCGTCGGCAGGTGTGACCCTGGTCGGCAAGCTCAAGACGCGCCAGAAAGAAGTTGGATTCCAAGTAATGGTCGGAGCCGCACACCAGCTCGAACCGTCGCTGGCGATCGGGGCCGTGGGCGCCATCCTGGCCTTTGCCAGTCCAGCGCCTACCGCGTGCTACGAGATCTATGCTGCGCTCAAAGAAGGCGATACCGCCCTGGCTCGCGAGAAACAGGAGCGCGTGAGGCTCCCAGCCCAACGCGTGGTCGGCGAGTTAGGTGTACCAGGAGTGAAGTACGCCATGGACCTCAACGGCTATTACGGCGGTCCGTCACGGCTGCCATTCCTCCCGTTGACCGCCGATCTCAAGGCGGAAATCGAGAAGCTGATGGCGGGAATCAGGAACTAACGCGATACTCCGCTCCTAGCGCACGGCTGCAACTCGTTGACTCATGTGGTCTGTAACTCGACCGCGAATTGCCCTTCCTACTGGCTTATGCCACAATCCGGGCTATGTGTCGTGTGCAATGTCGCCTTGCCCTGATCTTAGTCATGGTCATCTCGGCGGTTGCGGCTGCAAAGAAGAAAGATCCGCCGCCACCGCCTCCTCAACCGATCGTTATACTGTGGCCGGCACCCGACAACGCCACGATCAAGCTCACCTTCAGTCCATTTCGGCAGGTCGCCGCATACCAGGGTCAGATGACACTGGTGTCCGACGTCGTCATTTTGAACCTGAGTGCCAAGGTCGTGCCGCGGGCGACGTTCACGGTTTCCTTGCTCGATGAGAACAAGGTTCGGCTGGGCAATGGAGTGCTGTTGATCGATGATCTGAGTCCGGGCGAGGCCGCCAAGGTTCTGTTTCAGTGCAGCTCCGTCGGTCCGCCGCGGGTGCTCAGTATCGTGGCTCGGAATTCTGGCGGGATTCCGACTTCCACGAAGACGATCCCGTTCACCATTAATTCGGTGCCACCTGGAGCCGCTGTCAAGGTCGACGACAAGGATTCCGGGACAACGCCAGCCACGGTCCGGCTGATTGCAGGCAGTCACAGCCTTGAATTACAGAAGGATGGCTACGCCACCGCGAAAGCTCCACTGGACATTGCCGCAGACGAGGCTCCGGGAGGATCCATGACCATTACTCTCGGCGGACTCGCCAACGACACCGTAGAACTGCGGGACGGCTCGATCCTGATGGGGGACGTAATATCGATGACGCTCGAGTCTGTGGTCATCAAAGTCAACGGGCAAGATCAGACCTTCGACCGCAACAAGATCAGGAAGATGTTTCTCGTTGAGCGGATCACGACGCACACCGTAACTGGGCCCGACACGCAGGTCAAACAACCTGCCACACCAAACGTTCAAGTGCCGCACCGCTAGGATCGCTCATGCTGCGAAGTCTGTTCTGCCTGTTGCTTGCCGCTTCGATGTCGGCTCCGATGGCTGCTAAAGATTCCCCCAGCCAGGTCATCACGTGGCCCTCGAACGACCACGCTGTGGTTCGTATCACGCTGGGGAAGTTCAACAAGATTAGTTCGGTGGTCGGGCAGCAGAATTACCTGATTGATACCACCGCCGAAAACCTTTGGGGCAAAAAGATCTCACATATCGGCTTCAACCTATACCTCTACGACAAGAACAAGGTCCGCATCGGCGATGGCTGGATCACGCTCGACGATGTCGGCCCCGGTCAGACCGTGAAGTTTCAGACTACTGTGCATGCCCTTGGCACGCCCGTATCGGTCGAACTCTCCGCTAATTCCGTTCCTGCCGAACTGCGGCCGCTTGCTCCAGCGAAGAAGATCTCCATGACCGTCAATTCGGTGCCGCAGGGCGCGACCCTCACCGTGGATGGCGCCGAAGCCGGCACGACTCCCAAGATGGTGCAATTGGAGGTTGGTAAACATAGCCTCGAGTTCGCCAAAGACGGCTTCAACGCGGGTAAGTTCCCCCTGGAGATCGGTCCCGATGACGTTTCCGGCGGCAGCGTGAGCTATGAACTCGGAGCGTCAGCCCATGATACTTTCGAGCTTCGCGACGGAACCGTTCTGACTGGCGATCTGGTCTCGGTCAGCGGAATGCAAATCACCGTCCGGGTCGCCGGAATCATGCAGACACTGGACCGCAACAAGATCAAGCGCATCCTGCTGACCGAGCGTGAGCCGGCAACGAACTAGGTCGTCACAACCCCTTGTGATCGACCTCACAAACCCGTATAATTAATTAGAACGAACGTTCGCAATAATCCAGTGGCTCGAAACGCCCCAACCCGCTCGCCCGGACGCCCCCGCCGCAGCGCCAGTCCGCTTTCGGACCAGCGCTACCGCCGCCGGCTCGGCGAGGTGCTGGATCATGCCACCGAAGTGTTCTGCGACAAAGGCTACGAAGGGGCTTCCATGCGCGATCTGTCGCGCGCTTCGGGCATGTCGCTGGCCGGCCTCTACCACTACTTCGGATCGAAAGAGCGCCTGCTGTACCTGATCCAGAAGAACACGTTTACGACGATCGTCGAGAGGCTGAAAGCGCGCCTGCACGAGCGCGCGGACGCCGGGCACGGTATTCGCATTCTGATTCTCAACCATCTCCAATATTTCCTCGCCAACCAGGAGGGGATGAAGGTCCTGTCGCACGAGGACGAAGCCCTGAAGAACGGCTTGGGTTCGGAAATTCGCGCCCTCAAGCGGGAGTACTATCGCATCTGCATCGGCTTGATGGACGAACTGAAGCGCGAGCGGGGCCTCAACTTCGATTCTCGCACCGCTGTCATGAGCCTGTTCGGCATGATGAACTGGATCTATACCTGGTACAACTCGCGCGTCGACGGACACGCCGAACAGCTCGCCCGGCGTATGGGTGACATCTTCCTCAGCGGTGTGACCAGCACGGGCTCATTCACCACAACAACACACTCTAAGGATTGTCATCCCGAACGAAGTGAGGGATCTGCTGTTGGCCGGCGCAACCGGGGCCGTCGCACCGCTTTGAAGGGGCGCGCCTTCAGGCGCACCGAACCGGCAAATTGACATAGAGTCGGCTTTAGCCGGCGCTACAAGAAGGAGCACACGATGGCCACCACACTGCACCCCGCCACCGGCGACACCACGAAGTCGCTCATCAACTACCGTGCTGATCGCGGCGTCGCCGTCATCGAGATGAACGACCCGCCTGCGAATACCTACACCTACGAGATGAACCGTCAACTCGACGATGCGATCCTGAAAGCGCGCATGGACAACGACGTCTATGTCATTGTGCTCACCGGTGCTGGAGACAAGTTCTTTTCCGCCGGCGCGAACATCAAAATGCTGGCCTCGGTCGATCCGACCTTCAAGTATTACTTCTGCCTGCACGCTAATGAGACCCTGCTGCGCCTCGAGCACACGCCGAAGCTGGTGATCGCCGCCATCAACGGGCACTGCGTCGGCGGCGGACTCGAAATTGCCATGGCGGCCGACCTGCGCATCGCCCGCAAAGACGCCGGCAAGATCGGCCTGCCCGAAGTGAACCTCGGCGTCCTTCCCGGAACCGGCGGCACGCAGAGGCTGTCGCGCCTGGTAGGGAAGAGCAAGGCCATCGAGCTGATGGTCACCGGCAACACGTTCTCCTTCGAAGAGGCGCAGGAGTTCGGGATCATCAACGACATCTACGAGAAAGATGGCTTCATGGAGAACGTGATGGAGTACGCGCGCCAGTTCACGCCGCCGAACAAAGCCGCGAAGGCCGTGGGCCGCATCAAGCGCGCCGTCCAGACGGGCTGGGAGATTCCCATGGAGTCCGCGCTGGCAGTCGAACGCGAGAACCAGCAACTCCTCTTCCAGAGTGAAGACGCAAAAGAAGGACTGGCCGCTTATGTGGAGAAGCGACCGGCGGAGTTCAAAGCCAAATGAGTTTGATGGGTTGGGAAGGGCACGGCTTCTAGCCGTGCCAAACCAATGAGCAATCGAATGCGGCTTTAGCCGCTGAGGTTTGGTGTTTCATGGCCGGAATTGCCTTTTTGCCGTGGGAGAAATGGATTGCACGCCTGTTGCATCCATTGTATGTCCGCCTTCGGCGGCGGTGGCTAGAGTGGCAGCGGGACAGGCTTCTGGCTCGTAGTATGTCGTGGACTGAGGTCGAAGGAGAGATTTGGCGAACCGTTTGGGATAGCTCCCTTCCGCGCGAGCAACTCCTCTATTCATATTCGATCGGCGGCGATTATTTTTCCGGAGGTTCTTGGCGCTGGTTCGATCGTTCAAGTGCCTGCGAACTGCGTGCTGGTGACCGGATTGTGCTGCGCTACAACCCGGCGCATCCGGAGGAGTCGATCTTTGTGAGGTTCAAGGAACGAGGAGTACTTACTCCGATGAAGTGAGTACTCGGCGCTCTCCGCGTCTCGGCGGTGAAAGGACTTTGATTTATGCCAGGCAAAGTAGCCAAGATCGGCAGCTTCAGTGATTGGGTCGGCCTGTTCAACGAGTGGCGCCAGGAAATCGGCGTCAACGGGGACGACGTGCGTGGATTTCACTTCGACACGCTCTACGGCGCGATCGAGACGGACGATATCCAGTTCGGATCGTACAAGGGCCGCCGCAAGTGGGAGAACCTGCGCCAGATTCCCACGCAGCAGATGCGCGATGCGCTCATGAACATGATCGTCTACCAGGGCGATACCGAGTTCGCGAGCGTCGAGCAGCAGCGCAACCTGTTCGAGACCGCGCCCACCGATTGGGACCGCCGCGCGCTCACGCGCGTGATGATCGAAGAAATGCGCCACGGCTGGCAGATGTGCGCGCTGCTCATCGACTTCTTCGGTTCGTCGGGCAAGGTCGAGGCGCAGAAGATGCTCGAGCGCCGGGCGTTTGAAAACAAGCGCCTGCTCGGCACGTTCAACGTCGATATCGACAACTGGCTTGACTTTTTCACCTACACCGACTTTGTCGACCGCGACGGCAAGTTTCAGCTGCAGATGCTGAAATATTCTTCGTTCGCGCCACTGGGCCGCTCGACTTCCTACATGCTGCGCGAAGAAGCGTTCCACATGGGCACCGGCAACGATGGGCTGCGCCGCGTAGTCGAAGCCGGAGTCATTCCGCAATGGCTGATGCAGAAATATCTCAACAAGTGGATTTCGAGTTCGTACGATCTGTTCGGGACTGACCATTCATCGTCGGCACACTGGGCCTACGTGTGGGGAATCAAGGGCCGGTACGATGAGCCGCAGAACGAACACGCCGCCGATCTCGACGACCTGAACGACTACAATCGCCACCTCTACCAGAAAGAAGTGGGTGGACTGATCGACCGCTTAAACACCTTCCTGAAGGCCGGTGACAAGAAGTTCTATACGCCGCACCTGCAATTCAACCGCAGCATCGGCCGTTGGGCAGGGAAGAAGTTCCACTGCGAGACCGGCGAGCCTCTTGACGATCGCGCCTACGCGGAGCACTGGGAGGAGTACCTGCCAAGCGCGAGAGACAAAGAGACGCTGCTCGACATCATCCGCAACGAGAAGAAGTGGATTAAAGAAAAAGAAGGCGCACGCGATCCGCTGGCAACGATCGGGGAGCCGCGGAAGTCGGCGATCAATATTTAAGCTCAGATTTCGAAATCCATTTGTTTCGCAGTGTTCATACGCATGACGACGAGGGTGCCACCGACATCCGCCTATCGTGCTGAGATGGATATCACTCCACCGGTCGCGCGGATTGCGTTCGTCCACCCGCCCCTGAATGTCATTGACCTGCGGATGGCCAAACTGCTGACCGCGTTCCTCTCCCAAGTAGAACCGCGCTCTGATATTTCGAGCATTGTCTTCGAAGGCTATACTCGTGCCTTTTCCGCCGGCGTCGACATCAAGGCGCATGTTCCCGAGCAGATCCAGGAGATGCTCACCAGCTTTCACGCCGTGATCCGCGCCATAGTGGCGTCGCGCAAGATCACGATGGCTGCGGTGAAGGGTAAGTGCCTCGGCGGGGGCGCGGAGCTGGCCGCTGTCTGCGACATGGTCTTCACCGCGCGCGACGCCACCTGGGGCTTCCCGGAGATCAAACTGGGTTGCTATCCACCCGTTGCCGCTGTCGCGCTGCCAGCGCTGGTGGGCCAGAAGCGCGCCGCTGAGCTCATCCTTACCGGGCGCCAGATCTCCGGCGACGAGGCCGTCGCCATCGGTTTGGCCACGCGCTCCGCCCGAGCCGAGGAACTCGATGCCGTGGTGGAAGAAACGATCAGCCAACTGAAGGTCCTGAGCTCCGTCGCCCTCGCCCACGCCAAGAAATCCGTCTATGCCTGGGATGCAATCCATTTTGATAAGGGACTTGCCAGAGCGGAGAAGGTATATTTGGAGGAACTCATCGCTACCGAGGACGCGCGCGAAGGCATCTCCGCCTACCTCGAGAAGCGGTCGCCCAAATGGACAGGCCGATAGAAGCCGACAAAGCAGACACGCGCAGCGACGCCGATCTGATCGTTCGTCCAGGCAAGCAGTCCTACAAATCCGGCCACCTGATGTGCCGCTCGACACCCTGGGGCATCATGGGATTTCTGGCTTGCGCCTATTTCACATGGATTTCGTTCAGCCACGTCTGGCGCAATGAATACGACTGGCCACATGATGGCTGGACCGCGGCCACCTACATTATCTGGATTCTGGTTCTGGTCGGCCTGATGCTCGACACACGTTGCTGGCGCGAGCAACTATTCTTCGGCGTGCTGGTGACGAACTTTGTGGTCGGCTTCGGACTGACGGTGTGGCGAACCATCCCGGGAGCTCATGTCCGTACTGCTCGGATCGGCACCGGCGCTTTGTGGGCTTTGGCGGCACTGATTAGCTTGACAACGATCGGACGTTCAAGAGTCGTTGGGCCGGATACGGAACGATAGGCGGCCGGTGAGAGAACCCCTAACCACGTGGGACACAGGGGAGTACAGAGGAAGATCTAACAGAAATGGATCTTGAGATTAGCTCCGGCCAGGTCAAGTCTCTCGAAAAGCGGGGCGACAAGTTCACTCTGCTCGACGTGCGCGAGCCGTGGGAATTGGAGGCTGCCCGTCTCGAAGGCGCCAAGTACATTCCCATGGGTGACATTCCCACACGCGCGCATCAGGAACTCGATCCCGACGAACACATCATCGTCATGTGCCATCGCGGAGTGCGTTCGCTCAGCGTCGCGAACTGGCTGCGGCAGCAGGGATTCGAAAAAGTCCAGTCCATGCGCGGTGGCATCGACGGGTGGGCACGGACCGTGGATCCGAAGGTGCCGTTGTACTGAACAGCTCTCAGCCATTAGCTCTTGGCTTTGAGCTTGAGCCGGGAGGGTTACAAGCCAAGCTGAGAGCTGAACTCCCTACTAACTGTTTCGCCTTCTCATTATTTCGCAGCGGCTTTTACTTTGGCGGGGGCTGCCGTCCCACCGGTCAGTTCATCCGCCAAAGCATCCGCTCCGTAGATGTGCCGCAATGCTTCAATGATGCCGCGCGAGTCTACGTGTACGGAACGGCCCTGGCGATCGTCGAAGAAGAAATTCCACACCAGGGAATGAATGTTGCCGTCAAAGATGATGCCGACAACTTCGCCGTTCTTGTTTACGGTCGGACTGCCTGAATTCCCTCCGATGATGTCTGCCGTGGAAACATAGTTCAGCGGAGTATTCAGGTTCATCTTGGACTTCATCTTGACCCAGCTCTCCGCCAGGTTATAGGGAGGCTTGTTGCCGTGTTCGTCGGCGTGCTGAAACGCTCCAGCCATGGTGGTGAAGTAAGGAATAGTCTTGCCGTCTTCCTGATATCCCTTCACCGTGCCATAGCTCAGGCGCAGGGTGAAGCCCGCGTCCGGCGGGAGGTTGTAGCCGCTTTGAGCGAACCGCGCCTTGGCGATCAACGCGCCATCGCGGCGTTCGACCGCGTCCACCTGGTCGTCGAAGCGCTTGCGAAATTCGCGGGCTGCCGGATCGAGGTTGCGCATCAGGACAATCATCGGATCGTTGCTGGCCTCGACCGCCGTTTTGCCGCCTTCATACAGCTGCTTGCGGAATGCAACGTCGTCCAGCTTCGTTCCCCCGATTAAGTCCTTCGCCGCTTCCTCCGGCGACTTTCCGTTCAGTGCCGCCTTCACCGAAGGATCGTCGGCGCCCAGGTTTTCCAGCAGCTGCGCCAGCGAATCGCCCAGCGTGACGGTCTCGAAGTTCTTGTAGATGGGCGCCGGGCTGAGCAGCCGCTGTTCCAGTGACGGCAGTGCAGAGTCGCGGTATTCGCGCAAACGCTCGCCGTTGGGCTTGGCCTTCTCTTCTGTGGCGCGCACCATCCAGCGCGCATACTGCGCTAGTTCTGAGTTGAATCCGCGCAAGCGCTCAAGGTAGGTGAGCGGGTTGTACATCTCCCTCGCAACTTTCATCGCATTCGCGATCTCATCCCACGGGTTCGTTCCATCAGGCTGCTTCGCCATGTATGCCTGCTGCGATTTCTGCTCGGCGGCATTCGCCTGGGACATGAGCGCGGGATCGTTGAGTCCTTCATCCTCGCCGTTGATGGCCTTCTGGGAGTTCTGATATCCGAAGATGTCTTCCTGCGCAATGCGGGCGTTTTCAGGAGATTCGGCGGAAAACTTCTGGAACAGCGCGATGCGGCGCTTGTAGTTGGCCAACCGGTTCGGATAATCCACATCCTTCAGGTACTGCAGTTGCGCCACGGTCTTCAGGCGATCCGTACCCCCCGGGTTGCCGGAGACAAAAATCAGGTCGCCTTCCTTCACGCCGGCCTTCGACCATTTCAGGTAATGATCGAAGTGAACCGGCTTGTCGTTTTCATAAATGCGGAAGAACGAAATATCCAAGTCATAGCGCGGGTAGGTGAAGTTGTCGGGATCGCCGCCAAAGAACGCGGCCTCGAATTCCGGCGCGAACACGAGACGGACATCGGTGTACTTGCGGTATTTGTAGAGGTTGTAGACTTCGCCTGAATAGAGAGTGATCACATCGCAACGCTGCCCGGTTGCGGTGGCACACTCTTTCTCGATCGCGCTCATGGCCGCGCGTTGAGCCTGTCCGGCTTCGGCCGCGGCCATGCCGGGCTTTACGTTTGCATTGACCTTCGCGGTCACATCTTCGATTCCCACCAGCACATTCAATTCGAGGTCCGGGCACTTCGCCTCTTCGGCCTGGGTTTTGGCGTAGAAGCCGGTCTTCATGTAGTTCGTGCCCGCGGTGCTGAGCTTCTGGATGCAGTCCGCGCCAACGTGATGATTGGTAAAGGTCAGCCCGTCGGCCGAGACAAACGATCCCGAGCCTCCGTTGTTGAACCGCACTGACGATAGCCGGACGTGATCGAGCCACGGCTGGGTCGGCAAGAAGCCGTAGCGGGCTTTCACTTTCTCTTTCGGAAACGCGTTGTAGAGCCACATGCCCTCATCGGCCAGCGCCAGGGGCGTAGCCAGGGCGAGAATAAGGACAAAGAGCAGCCATCTGTTTTTCATGAATGTCTCCACGTAGGTGGGAATATTGCGGCCGACGGCACACGCATTGCGGCAACGGGCAGCAAACTCTTCAGTATACGCTGGCAGCCGCATCCCAGGCCAAGACGGACGAGGCTGCTCTTGGAACTCCCGCGGCCTTGGCGTATAAAAGAAGGTTGCCCGGTCCACATCCCCATGCGGGCCGGCGAGCAGTATTCATCGCAAGCGCAAGCGAGGAGCCATGTCCAGCGTTACGACCACGCACGCCCCGAAAGGTTTGGAAGGAGTCGTCGCCACCACTTCCAGCATTTGCTACATCGACGGCGACCAGGGGGTCCTTGCCTATCGCGGCTACGATATTCACGACCTGGCCGACAATTCCACCTTCGAGGAAGTCTGCTACCTGCTCTGGTTCGGGCGCCTCCCCAACGCTGAAGAGCTGAAGCACCTGCGCTGGCGGTTGGCGGAAGAACGCAAGCTTGACGCGTCGGTCCTCTACCGGTTGGAACTGGTCCCGAAACACGTCCTTCCCATGGATGTGCTGCGCACGCTGGTTTCGATGCTTTCCTACTACGATCCCGAGTTTGACCGCAACGATCACGACGCGAACGTCAACAAGGCGATCCGTTTAACGGCTCAGATCCCGATGCTGGTCGCCCATTACGACCGCGTCCGCAAGGGCAAACCGATCGTCGATGCCGATCGTTCCCTCTCTCACGCGGCGAATTTTCTGCTGATGCTGAACGGAGCCAAGCCATCGACCACCGCCGAGCGCGCTTTCGATATGGCTCTTATTCTTCATGCCGATCACGAGTTGAACGCGTCGACCTTCGCTGCGCGGGTGACGGCCGCGACGCTTTCTGACATGCATTCGGCAGTCACATCAGCCATCGGCACCTTGAAAGGCCCGCTCCACGGCGGCGCCAACGAAGCGGTCTTCAAGATCCTCATGGAAATCGACTCCGACGGAGCCGACCCCGTCGACTACATCAAAGGCATGCTGGCGCAGAAGAAGAAAGTGCCGGGCTTCGGCCACCGTGTCTATCACACCGAAGATCCGCGCGCCACGCATCTGCGGAAGATGTCGCGTGACCTTGGCAACTCCAGCGGCAATCCCAAGTGGTTCGAGTACTCGCGCAAGATCGAAGAGTTCGTGAAGGGCGACAAAAAGCTCAACGCCAATGTGGACTTCTACTCTGCCTCTACTTACCACACGCTCGGGATCGACGTGGACCTGTTTACGCCGATCTTTGCGGTCTCGCGTGTTTCCGGGTGGACTGCGCATGTCATCGAGCAGCTCGACGACAATCGTCTGATCCGGCCGCGAGCGGACTATGTGGGCCCGGTTTATCCGCAGAAATATGTGAATCTAGACCGGCGCTAAGGTTGTGCCCGGGCGTCCCCGTCTGGGGTCAGCTTCAAGTACCATGTTGCGATGTCCTCGCAACCGGCGTCAGGCCCCAGCGCATTGCGGACGTCATTCTGGTCCACCGACCTTGCCATCCTGATCTACCTCGCATTGGCGACGATGGCCGCGCATCTTCTGACCGGAGGACGCTACGGCTTCCATCGCGACGAACTGGCCACTCTCGATGACGCACGACACCTGGCCTGGGGGTATATCGCCTATCCGCCCATTACTCCGTTCTTTGCCCGCGTTTCCCTGACGCTATTCGGAACGTCGCTGGTTGGGTTTCGACTCTTCGCCGGGTTGGCGCAGGCGGGCGCGGTAGTTCTGACCGGGCTCATGGCACGCGAACTTGGCGGCGGGCGCGGCGCGCAACTCGTAGCGGCAGCCGCGGCGGTTCCGTTCTGTCTGGCGGCCGGAGCGGTGATGCAGTATGTCTCGTTCGACTACTTGCTTTGGGTTCTGACCGCCTATTTTGTGCTTCGTCTTCTGACGACTGATGACCAGCGCTGGTGGCTCGCGATCGGCAGCGCCATCGGTTTGGGCATGATGGCGAAATACGCCATGGGTTTTTTCGTCCTCGGCATTGTTGCCGGGGTGCTGCTGACCCCGGTCCGCCAGCATCTCGCTGGCAAGTGGTTGTGGATGGGCGTTGCTATATCGATCGTGGTCTTCCTGCCCAATCTTCTGTGGCAGGCGCAGCACCATTTCATTTCGCTGGATTTTTTGCGCGAGATCCACCAGCGGGACATTCGATGGGGGCGCACGAAGAACTTCCTGCCCGACCAGATCGAACTCACCCTCTTCGCAGCACCACTCTGGATCGCCGGGCTCTACTACTGCCTGGTCTCGCGCGGTGGCCGCCGATTTCGCATGCTGGGATGGATGTACGTCGTCCCGCTCCTGCTCTTCGTCATCGTTAAGGCGCGCGGTTACTATCTGGCCGCAGCTTATCCGATGCTGTACGCCGCCGGCAGCGTTTGGGGAGAGCAGTGGCTGGCGTCGCTGCGCCGCTCCTGGGCCGTAGCGCTGCGTACGCTGGTCTGGGCAGCGCTCGTTCTCGACATCGCGATTACTACCGCCTTTATGCTTCCCGTGTCTCCGGTCAACTCCGCGTGGTTCAAGCGGGCGATTGAGATTCAGGGTGATTTTCGCGAGGAACTCGGGTGGCCGGAGTTGACTCAGGCTGTTGCCCAGATTCGCGATTCACTTCCGGCTCAGGATCGCATGCGGCTTGGCATTCTCACCGGCAATTACGGAGAAGCGGGCGCCATCAACCTTTACGGTCCAAACTATGGGCTGCCGCGGGCGATCAGCGGTATCAATTCGTTCTGGGCGCGTGGTTACGGAGACCCTCCGCCGGAAACACTGATCGTGCTCGGCATTTCCCAGGGCTTCCTGAATCGCAATTTCTCAAGCTGCGAGTTGGCCGGACACACTCCCAATCCTTACAATATCGAGAACGAAGAAACGCGCGACCACCCCGATATCTACGTCTGCCGAGGCCTGCGGCAGAGTTGGCCGGAGTTCTGGAAGGACTTCCAGTACTACGGCTGACGGCCCACAACGTGACTGCCCACAGCGAAAGGCTGAAGAGCGTGGGCTCGGTGACCTGGTTTCCTGACGGTTACCTTGGTCAGTTGCAGACGCTTGCATTGCCAAACTAAGGTCATTTTCAGGCAGTTCGGTGTTGTGGGGACACCCTTCAGAGTCAACCTCCTCCGGCCATTACGCCGCTGCTGCAGCCCCGGCTGCGGGCCCTGCTTCATGGCGCTTTAATCGAGCGCTCGCGAGGTTGGTGAGATGTCGAGATTCATTATTCGCAGACTGCTCGTCGTCGCGCTGGTCATGGTCGCGCTTTACAGCGCAGCTCAGTCCACCTATCAAGTCATCACAGTCACCAACGGCGGCACGATCAAGGGATCGGTGAAGTGGCAGGGGCCTGCGGCTCGTCTCATCCCATCTTTGATTAACAAAGATCCAGAGATCTGTGATCCGCAGGGAGAAAAACGCCGGGACCTGGAGCGCCTGGTTGTGGGCTCGAACGGCGGCGTGGCAAATACCGTTGTCTATCTCTCTAACATCACCAAGGGCAAGGCGCTGGATTTGCCGGAGCCGCGCCGGTTCCTCAATCAGAAGAGCTGCCGCTACGAACCGCATATTTTGCTGGTTCCATTGCAGGGCAATCTGCAGGTCAAAAGCAGCGATGCCACGCTTCACACCGTCCATATGTCCGGCGCGTCCGACTACAACTTGCCATTTCCTTTCAAGGATCAGGTGATTCAGCGGACCATGAATCGTCCAGGTCTGGTGGACTTGCGCTGCAACGCAGGCCATGTCTGGATGAACGCAGAAATGATGGTTGTGGCCCATCCCTATTACGCCGTTACGGATGCGGAGGGGAACTTTACCCTCACCGATGTCCCGGCTGGCGATTACGAGATTGTGGCCTGGCATGAGGGATGGAAAGTGGTGGGTGAAGACTCGGTCTATGACGTTTTGAGCCAAACCCGGGTAAAGCGGCCGGTTTTCTCCGCGCCGGTTTCGTGGAGCAAGCATGTCTCCGTAACTGGCGGCGACAGTGCGGAAGTGAACTTCACTGTCAGCGAGCGGACCTTGGAAACGTTGGCTGGACGGTAGAGGCTGGCCCACGGCTGACGGCCCACAGCCCACGGCTGACGCCCTGCGATCTCTCGCGGCCTACGAAGCTCGGGCTGGTCCGTTTGCTTCTTGCACTCGATTGATGAGGCCGTTAAGAGTACGGGCGAGCATTTTGATCTTCCGGTCCAAATCTCCGCAGGTCGGTGGATCGATGTGTCCGAGATCGCTTGCAATTAGCATTTGTGTCTCTAGTTCCAGCAGCGATCCGCGGGCGTGATACAGAAATTGGGCGAATTCCCGTTGCGAATATCGGCCCCGTCCTTCTGCGATGTTGCTTGGAATTGAAACCGCGGCTCGCCTCATTTGCGACGTAATACCAAACAACTCGTCTTTTGGAAAGGTACGCGTGACGCGATAGATGTCACGGACCAACGCCATAGCGTCTTGCCACACCCGCAGTTCCTTGTAGTCGGTGGCCATGAACAGCAACCTATCGCCGCATGTCATGCCTTTCAGTGACAGCAGTCACGACGAAAATGTTCAGTTTTCCCAGCTGGCTGTGGGCCGCGGGCCGTCAGCCGTGGGCGGTTCTCAACAACCCCGGTACAATAGACACATCGATGCACCGGGTCTATCTCGACAATAACGCGACCACGCCGGTGCTTCCCGAAGTTTTGGAGGCCATGCGCCCTTACTTCGGCGAGCACTTCGGCAACGCATCCTCCATCCATCATCATGGACAGGAGACGCGTGCGGCCGTCGAGCGCGCGCGTGAATCGGTGGCGCGGTTGCTGTCGTGTCGGGCCTCCGAGATTGTGTTCACGAGCGGCGGAACGGAAGGCGACAACCTAGCCCTTTGGGGTTTGGCGAAGCCCGGGGATCACATTATCACTTCGACCGTCGAGCATCACGCCGTCCTGAACACCTGCAAGCATCTCGGGGAGGAGGGAAGGGACGTTACTTACATTCCCGTGGATAGCCGCGGACTGGTTGATCCCGATGATGTGAAGCGCGCGCTGTGTCCGAACACGAAGCTCATCACCATCATGACGGCCAACAACGAGACCGGAGTCATCCAGCCGGTTGAAGAAATTGGCAGGATTGCCGCCGAGGCCAACGTTTGCTTTCACACCGACGCTGTCCAGGCTGCAGGCAAGATACCGATCGAAGTGAACAAGACCAGCTGCGATTTGCTGACCATCTCGGGCCACAAGCTGCACGCTCCGCAAGGAGTCGGCGCGCTCTACGTTCGCCAGGGAACTCAGCTCGAGCCGATGCTCTACGGCGGCAGTCACGAGCGTTCGCGCCGCGCCGGAACGGAAAACGTGCCCGGAATCGTGGGGCTAGGGAAAGCCGCGGAATTGGCGCAAGCCGGATTCGAGCGCTGCGACGACAAGAAGATGGCCGCCATGCGTGATCGGTTAGAGAGGGAACTGAGGCAGATCGACGCCGCCGGAGTGAATGGCGATGGCGCGCCCCGCGTTCCGAACACGACGAACGTCTATTTCGATGGCATTGAGGGCGAAGCCCTCGTGATTGCGCTTGATCTGAAGGGCCTGGCCGTGTCGACTGGCGCTGCTTGTTCCTCCGGCGCCATCGAGCCCTCGCACGTGCTGACGGCGATGGGCCTGCGCCCTGACCAGGCTAGAGCGAGCATCCGTTTCAGTTTGGGCAAGCAGACCTCTGCGGAAGACATCGACTTCGCGCTCTCGCTGGTACCGGAAACGGTCGCGCGATTGAGAGAGTTGTCGCCGACCTACAATCGGGTCCACGTATGAGAACGGCGGCCCCCAGAAGAAAAGCTAGAAGCCAGTAGGCAGGAGCCTGAAGCTGCATTCCGAAACCATCGCCGTCGCCATGTCGGGAGGAGTCGACTCCTCGACCGTCGCGGCGATGCTGCGCGCCGAGGGCCACAACGTCATCGGTCTAACCATGCAGCTCTGGAACCAGCGCCGTCTGGCCGGACGCGAAGGCATGCCGGAGCAGATCCACGGACGCTGCTGTTCACTCGACGACGTTTACGATGCGCGTCGCGTCGCGGAGACTATTGGTATTCCCTACTACGTCGTTAATCACGAGGAGCGCTTCGAGCGCGACGTGGTGCGCCCGTTCGTTCAGGAATACCTCTCTGGACGCACGCCGATCCCCTGCTCGCTCTGCAATAATCACTTGAAGTTTGACCAGCTTCTGACTGTAGCCCGGCAGATTGGAGCCGAGCGCGTTGCCACCGGACACTACGCCCAGGTGACCTTCAACGAAGAGAAGAGTCGCTGGCTTCTGAAGCGTCCTGCCGACATGTCCAAGGACCAGACATACTTCCTCTTCGGTCTGACCCAGGAGCAACTCAGTCGTACGCTATTTCCGCTGGGTGGCATGACCAAGCCCGAGGTTCGTGAACTGGCTCGCAAGCACGCCCTCGTCATTGCCGAAAAGCCGGACTCGCAGGAAATTTGTTTCGTCCCCGGCGGCGACTACAAGCGTTTCCTCGATGCCTACCTGGCCGAGCAAGGCGAACCGCCCCTGGAAACTCCCGGAGAGATGGTCACCACCGATGGCCAGGTTATCGGGGAGCACAGTGGCATTCATAATTTTACCGTCGGCCAGCGCAAGGGTCTGGGAGTAGCCACGGGATCGCCCCTCTACGTCCTGCAGATCAAGGGTGACACGCGCCAGGTCGTGGTGGGGCCCGACGAGAGTCTCTATCACCGAACGCTGCAGGCGCACCGTATCAACCTGATCTCGGTGGCCGAGCTTCGTGAGCCCATGCGGGTAGCGGTCAAGATCCGCCACCGCCACGAGCCAGCTCCCGCCACGATCGAATCCACAGGACCTGACCAGATCCGGGTCACGTTCGATCAGCCCCAGCGCGCGATCACTCCCGGTCAGGCGGCTGTTTTTTACGACGGCGACGTGGTCGTCGGGGGCGGGTGGATTGAGAGCAGTGGCCCAGAACGTAACGTCTAAGAACTCCTCACGGAATGATTCTGGAAGCCGGCTCCGCCGCCGAAGGCGGTCCGAACCAGGTGGTCAACGCGTCAGTGAGTCCGGCCCGGGTCAGGTCTCCCACCCAGGCCACATAGCCGTCAGGCCGAATCAACACGGCGGCGGCAGCAGTGACCGTCCCGATTGCCGGAAGCTCCCACGGACCAACGTATTTGGCGTCGATCAACTGAACTCGATGCGCCCATGGAGTGATGTCAAAGGCGCCAGGTTCACCGAGGTTAAGCAGCACCGGCCGGGCCCGGTGCAGCAGGGTGAAGACGCGTAGCGGGCCGTTGGCGGTGACCAGGTCGAGATCGGGCATGCGGCGTCCGAGTAGCGGATGTCCTTCGCCGAGGTCGTAGTGAACGTCCAGACCAGAGATCTCCGCGGCGATCCGCTTACGAGGCTCGTTCATGTTGAGGAACTGAGAAGTGATGTCGCGCAAGGCGTTGGTGCGGTCATCTGTGCGCAGCAGCGCGACTTGCGCCATCGTGTTGCGCAGCACGATGGCACCGACCGGGTGCCGCTCAGCATGGTAAGTATCGAGCCCGCTTTCTGGCCACGTTCCCTTGATCACCTGGGCCAGTTTCCATCCCAGGTTCACCGCGTCCTGCACACCGATGTTGAGTCCCTGTCCACCTGTCGGGTAATGAACGTGCGCGGCGTCTCCGGCCAGCAGCACGCGTCCCTGGCGGTAGGAGGCTGCCTGCCGGGACATGTCGGTGAATCGTGAGATCGAAGTGGGGCTGTGGATCCCGAAATCGGACCCGTACGCGGCCGTGAGCGCCTCGCTGAGATCGTGCAAGGTTGGTTCGCCCGTCCGGCCCACTATCGGTTCGGTCACGAGGACCCGCACCGTCTTCCCATCCTCCAACTTGCCTAAGGAATGGAGGCCGTGAGCGTCGCGGCGTAAGCCCCATGGCGCCTCCTCTGCCATCTCGACCTCGGCGATCAGGTTGCTGATCGTTGGGTCCCAGCCCGGAAACTCGATGCCCGCTGCTTTACGTACGAGACTGCGCCCTCCGTCACACCCGACCAGATACTCCGCCCGGAGCGGCTCACCGTCGGCGAGCCCGACGTCCACGCCGCTTTCGTCCTGCACGAAACCCGTTACCTCACGTCCGCGATAGATCGGCACCGCCAGTTCCTCGACCCAGTCGGCGAGGATGTGCTCGATGTGCTCCTGCCGCAGCGCGAGCCCGTAGTTGTGCCGCGTGGGAAAGTCGCTGATGTCCAAACGGAACCAGGCGAACCCCGCGATCTGGCCCACCTTTCCCTGCGACAGAAACCGGTCAGCGATTCCGCGCTGATCGAGGACCTCAATGGTGCGTGAGTGCAGACCGCCTGCGCGCAAGCCAATGAGGTTCTGGCTGGTGCGGCGCTCGACAATGGCGACGTCGACACCCGCCAACGCCAACTCGCCCGCCAACATCAGCCCTGTCGGACCTCCTCCGGCGATCACCACAGCATGTTCGGTCATCTTCACCCTCCGGTCGACACCCTTGGCACGCCGACAACGCCCAGCAGCTCAGCGCAGTCGGGTGGCACGCACCCCCGCGCCTCCGCGCTGGGCATCGGTTCGATGCTCGTATGCGACCCACGCGTCGCCAACAACATAGACATTTTCGCGGCTCCCCTCTTTTCCCTTAGGTTCTGGTTCGGCGGCGATTATGCGGCACGACCCGGGTCTTGCCTCAAGGCCCCCGGCGGGCAATATACTGAGAGTGGCGGCGAGAGGTGTGACTGGGCGAACCGCCGCCAGATTCGCTCCCGAATCTCCACCCACCGCCGACTCGCCGGTAACCACCCCCTATGACCTTTCAGCCATCCTTCTGGCACTTTCGTGGGCTGGACCTGCCGATAGGGCAGTTGTAGTTTGAATCCACGGTCGGGACCCTCGAATCACTCCCCAGGTCGAGTCCGGCGTGGGGTGGGCATTATGAAGCTGATGCATCTCTGCTATGCGGCACTGGGTCTTGCGGTGGCACGCTGGATTTTCAAGCGTCAGGCGGTGCCGGTAACCGATCCCGTTTCTCGTTTACGTACCTCTGGCCTGCTGTAGCTTCGCGTCTGTAAGGAAGGCTGGGCGCGCCCCGTTGCGCGTCGCTTTGTCCTGAGCGCGCCCGAGTCTTCTTCCTCCCGGAAGTGCTAGTACCCTCGTTTCCCTCCGGTAACTGCCATCCGCTTACGTTCAGCCTAGAATTTCCGTAGGAGACGCACAGAGAATCTACGGGCGAAGTGCCCGTTCGACGCTGGTTTTACCCGCTCACTTAGGTTTCGGCCGACTGGGCCGGGCTAGAGCAGCGCGTTTAGCCGGCACGGAATAGAGTCATGAAATCGTGGTTCCCCATTCTCGGCGCCTTGATCATGCTCTGGCCCATGACCGCCATGGCGCAGACCGACGAACCCTCTCTGGGTGACCTGGCGCGCCAACTTCGCCAAAGCAAGCCACCGGGTCAGGAATCTCCCATCATCGACAACGATAATCTGGACCAGGCCATGGAAGACGCGAATCGCCTGCATCCGCGGACCTCTGACAAGTTTGTTCTCTCGATCGATCCGGCGGGCAAAATCAAGGCCTCGTCGCCTGACGTCAGCTGCAGCCTGTCGTTCAATGCCCGCGCGGGCGCTTTGCTCGTGAAGCCGGTTTTGCTCGAGACGTTACCCCTGCCCGAGTTGCTCAAAATCGACGGGCCGGGATCGATTCAGGATCAGAACTTGGACCTGGAAGTTTTCAACGGAACCGAATGGGAACTCCGCGAGATCACCGTCGGCCTGACCCTGGAACGAAAGCCGGGACAGAACGCCGAGATGGCGGCACAGGCACGCGTGATTCCCGCTGCTGAGAATTCACTGGCTCCGACGATGGAGAAGCGTTCCGATGTGACGTTGCTCTACCACCTCAAAATCGACGCCAAGCCTTTCACCACGGCGATGTTCAAAGAGAACATCGGCATCACGCCCGGCCCCGACGAGGACTGGCGCTGGTCGATAGTGGAAGCCAAAGGTATCCGCACTTCGGAAGTGCAGTTGCCGCCGGACCAGATGCCGCCTGCCGCTACGCTCGACCTACCCACACCGAGACCGCCTCAAACATCGCAGAACGCGGTTCCGTAGCCGACATCGGGCATTCCTGTTTATCCGAGCTGACGTGCCGAGATGAATGCGCAGGCGCGGCTATAGCAAGAGAGGCTCGGCCATCAATCCTAATTGGTAGCCAGTAGGAGCACAGCGGAAGGACCTGGTGCGCCGCCGAGAGCCAGCGGGCATCAGGTCCTGATGAGTCGTGCGTTCGCGTTCAGCCCATGAAGCCGAGATCCTTGACCGTGAAGTTCTGCAGGTTGGGGAAAATCGACGGCAAGTCGCTGGCCTGAACACCGAACCACTTCGCCAGAGTCGCGCCGTACTGATCAAGAGATGTGGTCGGAATCCAGCGGCCTTCCTGCGTAGCGTCGTCGGGTCCGCCCAAGGCCAGCGTCGGGTAGGTGCCGTAGAAGTCTCCGCCAACCACAGAATCGCCCATGATCAGGTTGTGGCCGCCCCAGGCGTGATCGGAGCCGGCCGTGCTGTCGGGCAGGAATGTCCTGGAGAAGTCTGACATGGTGAAGGAGGTTACCTGCTGGGAAACACCTATTTCTTGAGTCGCCTGGTAGAAAGCGCTCATCGACAGGCTGAGGTCATGCAGGAGCTTGTCTTGCCGCGTCAGCTGTGCGCTGTGAGTGTCGAACCCGCCGTTGGAGACGAAGAAGATCTGGCGAGGCAGTCCGAGGGCAGCTCGCACCTGGATGATCTGTGCGACTTGATGCAATTGTCCACCGAGGGGGCTTTTCGGGAACTTCGTTTTCAAAGCCGAGCCTTGGGCTAGAGCCGCCGCCAAGGTCTGGGCGTCGTGTATGGCATTGGAAGTTGTGCCACTGGCGGTCTGTATCAGCGACAGTCCGGTATCGAAAGTGAGGAGAGACTGCAGAGCGGCCAGGCGGGCATTATCCTCGGCGGAACCAGAGAATCCCGTGACGGACAGGGTCGGGCTGCCGCTGGCCTCGATGGGACGCGCTACCAGCCCCTCGGCAAAAACATTGACACCCGCCAGAGAAATCAGGACCGGGAAAGCGCCGCCGTAGAGGGCCTGTATTTTGTCGGCCAGCTTGCCGCCCCATCCGACGTTGCCAAACGTGTTGAGAGCGGCGGTCTGCATCTGCTGCTGCTGATCGGAGTGCGAGAACAGATTGATGGGCACGTTGACCTGGCCGTTCAGATACTGGTCGCGCGTTGTCGGCTGCACCAGCGTGCCAACATTGACCACCGCGGCCACTTTACCGCCCGTGAACAGCGGCTGAATCTCAGCCAGCCGGTGATGGAACGCGAAAGGCGTACTGAGATTCGCGGGTTGAATGGGCAACAACTGGTCCTGCCCCAGAGCAAGATTGGCGCGGATATTGGCGTAATTCGCGTAGCCGGCAGTATCAAAAGGCACGATCGTGTTATTGGCGTCGTTGCCGCCAAACAAGAAAACGCAGACCAATGCCTTGTAGTCGGAAGCCGCCTGCGCCAAAGCGCTGACCATACCGAGCCGGTTGAAGCTGGCGGCAGTCGCTCCCGCAGCCGCGGTGCAGCAGGTTGTCCTGAGAAAATCACGCCGTGTAAATCGAGGCATACGCCCTCCGGGAACCGATGGCTCTAGTGTTCCACCTGAAATTGGGATGAGCTTGCGACCAGGTAAAGCGCCGCTTTTGCGCGACGCGTGTTGTCGGGAATTGCGGAGAGCGTGGTGCTCAGCGTACTGCGCATGTCGCTCGACATCTGGCCATGCAGCATGTTCGTCGACGCCATGTCGAGCAGATTGTTCACGTTTCCGGCCGCGGCCACATAGGCGGAGATATCCGTTGTGGTGCCGGCGCCGACGCTGCCGTAGATCAGATCGTTGATGAAATTGATGCGCGAGATCGTGGTGGTGCTGTTGAGAATCTGGAATTCCGGACCCAGGAGCGTGGTGTTCGGGATCTGGAAATTCGGCGGATAGAAGTTGAACACCGAGGGAGCCTTGAAGGGTTCCTGCCGCATGGCGGCGGCGTAACCGGAAAGGCCGGCACCGTCGGTCGTCGCGTTGACGGCGCGCAGAGAAGCGATCATGTGGAGCAGTGGCTCATGCAGGTGGCCGTCCGATGCTTGAACCTGAGCGGGATCGTCGCCGCGGCGGGCTTCCGGGTCGAGGAGAATGGCAGTGATCACCGCTTTCAGATCGCCACGCACTCCGCTCCCGTTGTTGTTAAACACCTGGGCGACGCGGGTTACATAATCGGGACTCGGATTGCTGGTGACCAGTTTCTGGATCAGCTGTTGGCTGATGAACGGTCCCACGTTGGGATGGTTAAAGATGTTCTGCAAAGCGGAGTCCAGATCGGCCTGGATATCGCCGTTCGGTGGCAGGACGACGCCGTTCAGAAGGGCCTTGGAACTCTTGCTGTAATGCTTCTGATAGGGAAGCATGGGCCCGCTGTAGTAGGGCTTGCTGAAGAAATGGGCCGGCTTTCCCCCGGGAATTGCGGGATAGGACCATCCCGTGAAGACCCGGCCGAAGCCACTGATGGAGTCTTGGCCGTAGGTTGGAATCGTATTGCCGTGGTTGTCCAATTGGGGGGTGCCATCGATATTGAGTTGCATCAGGCCGATCGAGAACAGCTGCAGTATTTCGCGGCCATAATTCTCGTTGGGTCGGCAGCGGAGGCTGCACCCGTTGTTGTTCCCCATATTGAGGAAGAAGCCCATGGTGGGGCTGAGGGTGACGTCTTTCAGCAGGGTAGAGAAGTTGCCGAAGGCGTCGTTCTGCATCATGTTCATCCACAGGGAGAAGGCGGTCGGGTCGGTGATCGAATTCGCCGAGACCACGATGATTTCCGAGAGCGCAAACGACACCCGCTGCCGGAGTTGGTCCTGTCCCTGCATCGCGTTGACGAAAAACTGCTTCTGAATGAAGGAAATGTCGTTCCCCGGACCTGGCGTCACGTAGGTAGAGACCGGTGCGCTGAACTGCTGCTGCAGGTAAGTTGGTAAGTCAGTCGCCTGGACCTGAGCAATGGTGGCCGCCGTGGGTCCCCAGCTGGCTTGCTCAAGGAAGCGCGCGGCAACCGTGGCGCTGACTGTCGGGGCTTTCCGCTCGGCTGAGCCGGCCATGACGCTGCTGCTCGCAAACGCCAGCAGCGTGAGACAAGCGGTGAGAATTCGGAGAGAGGACGCTTGCGCGCGAATGCTTTTCCGGGTCATCTGCCACTCCACACGGAGGAACGGTTATCGATTTGAGCGGGTCTGAGGTGACGGGGGCGGTCACATTTCCGGTGCAGCGGGAGCGCCGGAAAACATCCCACTAAAATGTTTTGGGAAAATACAAGACCTACCCTATTGTGTCAAGTGAAATCTCATGCACAGCAAAAGACGCATATCTCTGTAAGGCCCACCCAGCAAGGCAAGTCGGGTGCTCAGCGCTTCCAGGTTTCGTCAATCCTCGGAGCAGGCCGTAGCCGTTTGCAGCCTGAACTCCGGTCGATTCTGAACCGGCCACTTTCTACCTGGCCCGCCGGAAATACTTCTGCGCTTTGGCCACGTCGCGTCCGATTTGTTGCTTCAATGCCTCGGCCGACGGGAACTTGATTTCGTCGCGGAGGCGGTCGAGGAAGTGAAGCTCGACTTCGGTCTCCGCGGTCACCTCGATGGGGTGGAATTTGAGGAGATGGGTTTCGATAGCGAACGAGTCGGCGCCGAAAGTCGGGCGGTTGCCGATGTTGGTGACGGAGTCGAAACACTCTTGTCCGACGCGCGTCTGCGTGATGTACACGCCGTCCTTGGGCACGATCTCTTCATAGCGCGCGAGATTGATAGTTGGAACGGTGTACTTCGAGCCGTAACCACGACCGCGTCCCGCGCTGGAGAGAATGCTGAATGGCCTGGCCAGCAGGTGGCGCGCGCGGCTGGCGCGTCCTTCACGAAGCAGCTTTCGAATGTGGCTGCTGGAGACGGTTTCGCCGCGCAGCCGCATTTCGGGATAGTCGTGCACCTCGAAGCCCATCTCGCGGCCCAGTTCGCGCAGGGTCTGGATGTTACCGGAAGCCTTGTGTCCGAAATGGAAGTTGAAGCCCTCGTGAACCTCACAGGCGTGCAGGCGTCTCTTCAGGATGTCATGTGCGAACTGGTGCGGCGTCATCAGCGACAGATCTCGCGTAAACGGCAGCAGCAGGACGGCATCGATGCCAGTGGTCGCCAGCAGGCGCAGTTTCTCTGGAGTGGGAGTGAGCAGCTTCAGGTTGTGATCAGGCCGCAGGATGCGCATCGGATGCGGCTCGAAGGTGACGGCGACCGACCTGGCGCGCAGCGTCTTGGCGCGGGTAACGATTTCGCCGAGCACGGCGCGATGGGCTCGATGAACGCCGTCGAAGTTGCCCACCGACACCAGGGCAGGGCCGAAGTCAGCGGGGATGTCGCCGAGTTTGTGGAAGACCTGCATCCGGCTAGATTTCGAACTCCAACTTCATTCCGTCGTAGGCCAGCTGCACGCCCGCAGGCAACGTCTCATTTGTTGCTTCGTGCGGCAGGTCGTGGCAGATATGAGTAAAGAACGCGCGCTTCGGCTTTACGTCGTTTACGATCCGCAACGATTGCTCGACGGTCGAGTGCGTCGGATGCGGCTTATAGCGAAGCGCATCCAGGAACAGGATGTCGAGGCCGCGGAGTTTGTCGAGCGATTCCGCCGGCACGTCGCTGTGATCGGTGAGGTAGGCGGCCGATCCAAAGCGGAAGCCGAGGATCGGTGTCTCGCCGTGAATCACTGTGACCGGCTCGAACCGCGCGCCGAATAACTCGACTGCGCTTTCGATCGGCTTCAGTTCGACCTGGGGCAGCCCGCCGAATTTATAGTCGGCGTCAAAGATGTAACGGAACATCGCTCGCAGAAATTCGGCGTTCTGCGGCGTCGCGTAAAGCGGGAGCCGGCCCGGTTTGTGCGCGAAGCTGAGCGGGCGCAAGTCATCGATTCCGAGAATGTGATCGGCGTGCGTGTGGGTATAGAAGACCGCGTCGATGCGTGTGATCTTCTCGCGCAGAGCCTGCTCGCGAAAATCGGGCGTGGTGTCGATGAGGACGTTGTGATCGTCGTAGGTGATCATCACCGACGGGCGGGTGCGGCGATCCCGCGGGTCTGAGGACTGGCACACGGCGCAATCACAGCCGATGGTCGGCACTCCCATCGAGGTGCCGCTGCCCAATACCGTCAGCGTGGCCAGCATCAGCCGTTGGTTCCTGTCGGCGGTCCGGGCTGCGCGCCGCGGGCCAACGCGTTCGTCACTTCAACGTAGGCCATGCGCAGTTCGTAGAGGCAGTTCTGCAGGAAGCCCTGCTCTTTCGGGGTGAGATTGCCTTTGGTTTTGTCCGCGATCATACCGAGCGTGTCGATGGTCTGTCGCGCGCCGATTAGATCCACGCGTGGCGAGCCCCCTTGTTCCACCATCAGGCCGAGCTGCATCATGGCCGTCATGTAGAGCGATGCCATGAAGCGCTCGAAAGTGACTTCCAATTCCTTGGCTGAATGCCCACTTAGCTCAACGCGCGTGTCGAGGTCGCGGGCAGATTGCTTGTAAGCATCGTGTTGCGCCTGCTGTTCGCTTGCGGTCGGCGGTGGGGGAGCCGCGGGCTCGGCAGCGTCGGTGAGTAGTACGCTGGGCTGCTCGGCGGGAGCCGGAGTCTCTTCGGGCGTTTCGCTACGGGGTTCGCCATCGGCGGTGAAGAGCCGACGGTCGCTAACTTTGAAGCCGGTATCTTTATTCTCTGGCATAGGTAATCCGTTGTCTGGGCAATCTCTTAGGTGATCGGCGTCTGCGTCAATTCCAATCTCGCCTCGGCCGCCTGCAATTCTTTCCCAACTGCTTCACGGCGCAGGTAGCCCAAGGCCGCCGGACGGTCTCCCGCGGGCAGTGGCAGCACCACGCTGCTAGTGACATCGCCGACGTGTTTCCCCTCGGTCTGAATCTTTGTCCCCGGTGCCGGTAGCGGCCCTTGCACGGCGAACGCTCTGAACTCGCGATGAACTGCGCCCCGCGAACGAATGCGTTCGACAATCTCCTGGCCCAGGTAACAGCCCTTGGTGAAACTCAACGCGCGCATCTGGCCGGTTTCCTGGGGCAGATCGCGTTCGCGGATGTCCTGGCTGAATTGCGGGATACCGCGGGAGATCCGAAAGAGATTCAACCCTTCCGTGCCCGCAGGTCTGGCGCCGGCTTTGACCAGCGCGTCCCAGAGTGCGGAGACATGATCAGGAGCGATCCAGACTTGCCAGGAATCTTTTGCTTCCTCGCCGGAATGGAGCACGGTAAGCGGGATCTGCCGCCACTGGACATCCGCGAACTGCAGATACCCAAGATCGGGGATCGCGATCCCCGCGAGCTCAAACACAGAGCGCGATTCCGGGCCAGTCAGGCCGAGAGCTGTGAGCCCGCCGCTGATGTCGCGAACTTCGACGTCGTCGGCGATGATGTAGTGATCAAAAATCTGCAGGATCTTCTCACGCTGCGAGCGCTCGGCATCGACAAGAATCGATTCGCCGCGATTGAAGGCGTAGAGGTCCGCTTGGATATGTCCCTGGGCGTTGAGCAGGAAGGCGTAAACGCCGCGCCCGGCGGCGAGATCGCGGACGTTGTTGGACACCATGCCGTTCAGCCAGCGGACGCGGTCACTGCCGGTGAGTGAAATCTTGGCGCGCCATCCCAGGTCGTAGACACCGCAACCGGAGAGCAGGGCGTGGAATTCGGCGCGGACGTCGCCATAGTCGGCCCTGGGCACGGTACCAGCGGCGCTTTGTGTTCCCGGAATGGTGGTGGCGTTCATGTGGGAGGTCACAGGTGTCAGGTCTCAGGAAAACCCGACACGCTCACCCCAACTCTTGATTATAGCGAAGGGCGAGTGGCGGGCGTTCCCACCCAGAGCCGGTGACCCACACCCTGTGATACCTTTCCCCACGTGAACCCCCGGAAACGCATCGCGATCATCCCCGGCGATGGAATCGGCAAGGAAGTGATCCCGCAGGCCGTCCGCGTGCTGGAGGCGGTCGGCGCCGATGTGGCCCTAACTCATTTCGACTGGGGAGCCGACCGTTACCTTGCCGACAAGACCACTGTCCCGCCTGACGGCTTCGCCATGCTGGCCCGCGATTTTGATGCCATCCTGGTCGGCGCTTTCGGCGATCCTCGTGTGCCGTCCAACATTCATGCCAAGGAAATTCTGCTGGGCATGCGGTTCAAGATGGACCTGTATGCCAACGTCCGTCCGGTGCGGTTATTGGACGCCGCGCTGTGTCCTTTGAAAGGTGTCGAACCGAAGCACGTGGATTTTGTTGTGATTCGCGAAAACACCGAAGGCGTGTATGGCGATGTGGGCGGCGTGTTCAAGCAGGGGACCGCGGACGAGGTCGCCATTCAGGAAGACATCAATACCCGTAAGGGTGTCGAGCGCATCCTACGATATGCGTTCGAATATTGCGCCGGACACAAGAATCTCGACGGCTCGCCGCGACGGCGCGTGCTGATGTGCGACAAGTCAAATGCCATGACCCACGCCGGCGGACTCTGGCAGCGGGTGTTCAAGGAAGTGAGTGCCGTGTATCCGCAGATCGAGGTGCAGCACATGTATGTGGACGCCCTCTGCATGCAGATGGTGCGTGACCCGCACGGGTTTGACGTGATCGTCACCAACAACATGTTTGGCGACATCATCACCGACCTCGCTGCCGGTTTGCAGGGCGGGCTGGGAATGGCGGCCAGCGGAAACCTGCATCCGGGGAAGACGTGCATGTTCGAGCCGGTGCATGGGTCGGCGCCTCCGATCGCAGGCAAGAACATCGCGAATCCGTTTGGCGCGATCCTGACGGCGGCGTTGATGTTAGCGCATCTGGGGATGAAAACTCAGGCGGAGAAAATCGAAGCCGCGGTGCTGGCGGCAGTGCGGGAGAAGAAGACTACCGCGGACATCGGCGGGACACTGGGCACACGGGAGGCTGGCGAGTGGGTGGCAAACTTGGTTTCCCGCGGATGAGCGCGGATCAGCGTGGATTGACCTTCGCGTGGGTTGCGGTCTGCACCATCCTCCTCGGAACAGCGCTCTCCGCCTGGGCACAATCAGCTCCGCCAACTGACTCAAACAACAAAGATCTGGACGAACTTGGGTTGCAGGTTCAGGATCAGCCACCCAAACCCAATACTTCTGCGGGCGAGAGCGCCCGTGCCACGCAAGCTCCGCCAGAAAAGATCATTTCTCCGCGGGAAGCCAAAGATCTGTTCAAGTCGGTGGACGAAATCCTGGAGTTCGCCAGCCAGGATACGAAGTTGCCGATCAAGGCGGAAGTGAAGCGACGCCTCGTAGAACGCAGCGAGGTGCAGAATTTTATCCAGAAAGGCATGAAAGACGACAAGGACGCGCAGCGCCTCGAGCGCTCGGAAGTGGTGCTTAAGAAATTCGGGCTGCTGCCGCGCGATTTCGATCTGAAGACATTTCTTGTCGCAATGCTGAAAGAGCAGGTGGCCGGATATTACGATCCGAAGACCAAGACGGTGAACCTGCTGAACTGGGTCGATGCGGACGCGCAGCGTCCGGTGCTGGCGCACGAATTGACGCACGCATTGCAGGACCAGTCGTTCGGACTGGAAAAATGGCTGAGAGCCGGTGATGATCCCGCCCACGCCGGCGACCCCACTCCGGCCGACATCTCGGTTGACGAAGAGCAGGCAGCGCGGCAGGCGGTCGTAGAAGGGCAGGCCATGGTGACGCTGCTGGACTACACACTGGCGCCCACGGGCAAAACGATGCTCGAAATGCCGCAGATCGTCGAAGCCATGAAGCAGGGCATGCTGGTTGGGGCCGACGACAGTCCCTCCTTTCGCTCGGCGCCGGTGTTTCTCAAGGAGACACTGACCTTTCCCTATCGATATGGCATGGATTTCACCGCGGCTCTGTTGCAGGCGGGTGGCAAGGATTTGGCGTTCGCCGGAGCATTGAAGGATCCTCCACGGTCGACGCGGGAGATCATGGAGCCGCAGACCTATCTCTCGCACGAGAAGCTGGAACCGATGAAGTTGCTCGACTTCGACAAGGACTTTGCCGGATACGACCGCTTCGACATCGGCGCGATGGGCGAGTTTGACATCGACGTCTTGGTGGAGCAGTACGTCGGTGTGGAAGAAGCGCACGAACTGTATCCGGAATGGCGGGGCGGGTATTACTTTGCAGGGCGTCCGAAGGGTAACAAGTCGGCGCCTCTGGGATTGCTGTATGTGTCGCGCTGGTCGAGCCCGGAGACGGCGGCGGAGTTTGCCGCGGTGTATGCCAAGTCGATGGCGCAGCGCTACAAGAAAGCGCAGGCGCTCGGCGGAGACGGAAAGGTCGCGGAGGACGCGCCGCCGGTCGATGCCTGGCGAACCTTGCGCGGGCGCCATGCCTGGATGACGGACGAGGGCGCGGTCGTGATCGAAGTCCGCGGGGACACGATCCTGATCAGCGAGAGTCTGGATGACGCGACCACCACGCGAGTGCAGAAGGATTTCTGGGCGGAAACGAAATAGCGGTGGAACCATGAAGCATATCGTGATTTTAGCCGTAATGGTCGCTGGCTTATCTGGCAGCGCCTTGTGCCAGTACATCGCCGAGTTCAACAGCTACCATTCGGGAAAGCGTTACGACTTCCGTATCACTCGTGAACGCTTGCTGAGCACACCACCATGGCTTGATAGTGAACCCGATCCGCCCCTGTCGGCGCGCAGTGCGAAGGATATCGCCACCGCATACTTAAGCCATCTCTTCAAGAATGCAAGCGAATGGAGTGTGAGTGAGATTGCCTTGTCTCCGGTCGCTGAACGATGGGTCTATTTGATCTCTTTCAATCCACCGCCACCACCTGGATGCGCAGACTGTATGTCCGAGCCATTTAGAGTGGTTGTTCTGATGGACGGTGTCGCGGTGACCGTCGCGAAATCGCGCTAGATACTTAGGTTAAGACTCGAGCTCGCCACCGGCGCACGCGCAGTGAGGTTCTCCCTCTGCAATCTGACCTCTCACCTCTGACCTGTCTTGTATAATCACGGGTTCCCTCGTCATCCCCAGTCCAATCAGGAGCAGGCTTGCAGCAGGCAGAGATCGGCATTATCGGCGGCAGTGGCTTGTATCACATGCCGGGCTTCAGCGACGTTCAGGAAGTGCAGCAGACTACTCCGTTCGGCGATCCTTCCGACGCCTATGTTCTGGGAACTCTTGAAGGACGAAAAGTCGCGTTCCTGGCGCGGCATGCGCGCGGTCACAAGCTGCTCCCCACCGAACTGAATTTTCGCGCGAACATTTATGGCTTCAAGCAGCTGAGCGTAGAGCGGATCGTTTCCGTTTCGGCTGTGGGGTCGCTGAAGGAAGAACATCGGCCGCTGGATTTCGTCATCCCCGACCAGTTTTTTGATCGCACACGCCACCGAGTGGACACTTTCTTCGGCGACGGTCTCGTGGCCCATGTCGGGTTTGGAGATCCTGTGTGCGGCGAAATGGCTGGCGTTGTCGCGAGCGCATGTCAGTCCGCTGGCGTCACCGGCAAGCGCGGCGGGACCTACGTCTGCATGGAGGGGCCGCAGTTTTCGACCAAGGCCGAGTCCAACGTGTACCGCGGCCTGGGCATGGACGTGATCGGCATGACGAATCTGCAGGAAGCGAAGCTGGCCCGCGAGGCGGAGATTTGCTACGTCACGATCGCGATGGTGACGGATTATGACTGCTGGCATCCGCATCACGATTCAGTGACGGTGGAGCAGATCATTTCTGTGCTGGTGAAGAATGCAGAGAACGCCGCCAAAGTGGTGAAGGCGACCGTCGCGGCCATGCCGAAATCACAGTCATGCAGGTGTGGATCGGCGCTGGCGCACGCGATTCTGACCGAGCGCGACAAGATTCCGGCGGCGACGAAAGAGAAACTGAAACTGATTGTAGGAAAGTACTTGTAGTCGCGACTCCTGGAGGTTCATGAGCATCCTGGTTGTTGGCTCCGTTGCCTTTGACACGATCGCCACCCCCTCGGGGCGGGTGAACGACATTCTTGGTGGTGCGGCCACTTATTTCGCACTCGCCGCCAGCTACTTCACAAAAGTACGCCTGGTGGCGGTCGTCGGCGACGACTTCGCCGCCGCCCACGAAGCGGTGTTGACGAGCCACGGCATCGACACGCGCGGAATTGAGCGCACAGCCGGAAAGACGTTTCGCTGGGGCGGACAGTATCTCGACAATCTGAACGAGGCCAAGACCGACTTCACCGAACTCAACGTCTTCGAGAAGTTTCAGCCTCACATTCCGAAAGAATACGCAGACACTGAATTCCTGTTTCTCGCCAACATTCATCCCACGCTGCAGGCAGCCGTGCGACTCGAAATGGATGGCGTGCGCTTGACCGGCGGCGACACCATGAATTTCTGGATCAAGGGCACACCCAAGGAACTGGCCGAGACACTGAAGCTAGTGAACGTGCTGCTCATCAATGACACCGAAGTCCGCATGCTGGCGGGCGACAAGAACCTGCCACGCGCGGCAAAAAAGGTGTTGTCAATGGGCCCGCAGGCGCTGGTGGTGAAGCACGGCGAGTACGGTGCGACGATCTTTTTCCGCGAGGGTGCGTTCGGGATTGGGACACATCCCTTCCGTGCGCCCGCGCTTCCCATCGAAGAAGTCAAGGATCCGACCGGCGCCGGCGATTCGTTCGCGGGCGGGTTCATGGGCTACATCGCGTCACAGGGCGAGATCAATCGCGAGGTGCTCAAGCGCGCCCTGTTCTATGGCGGCGTGATGGGGTCGTTCGCGGTGGAGGAGTTCGGCACGGAGCGCTTGCAGCACCTCACGCGCGGCCAGATTGACGCCCGCTTCCAATTGTTTCGCGAGTTGACACACCTTGAATAAAGTCAGAAGTTAGAAGTCAGAATGCAGAAGTGAAAGCTGCTCGGATGCGAGCGTCTGCACTCTGCATTCTGACTCTTGACTTCTAGTTTCCGCATTCCCTTGCGACCCAAAACCCAACGCCGCCCTGATCGCGACATCCTGCTGCTTTCGTCCGCCGCAACAGCTGTGTCGCTGCTTTCTCTTCTCTACTACTTCCAGCGCGGCGAAATCCTCCTCTATGGCGACGCGATCGCGCACATCAACATCGCGCGGCGCGTATTCGACTCGCAGACTCCGGGGCTTCTCCAACTGGGAACGGTGTGGTTGCCGCTCCCGCATCTGCTGATGATCCCGTTTGTCTGGTCGGACTGGTTGTGGCGGAGTGGAATCGGCGGATCAATTCCGTCGATGGTCGCGTACGTCTTCGGGGTAATTGGGATTTACCGGCTCGCGCGTGGTGTTCTTGCGGGCGATGAGCGCACGCAGTCATTGGCTCGGGTGGGAGCCTGGAGTGCGGCGCTGGTCTACGGGGCCAATGCCAACCTCCTCTATCTGCAGACCACCGCGATGACAGAGGCCGTGTACTTGGCATTCTTTGTCTGGGGCGTGACTTACTTTTGGGAATGGATAAGAAAACCGGTTGCCACGGGGGGCACAGGGGAACACGAGGGAAGCGCGCGACTGTGGAAGTGCGCCGCCTGCCTGGCTGGAGCAGAGCTCACTCGCTACGACGGATGGTTTCTTGCCACGGTAGTTGGGGCGGTCGTCGCCATCATGGCACTCCGGCACTGGAGCGATGGGCAATTCCGGCGGGCGGCGGCGAAATTTCTGGTGGCGATTGCGGCGGCTCCCATTCTTTGGCTGGGATATAACGCGGCGGTCTATGGCGATCCGCTGGAATTCGCGCGGGGGCCGTATTCCGCGAAGGCGATCGAGCAGAAAACCGCGAAGCCAGGATATCCGGCACATCCTGGATCGGGAAACCTGCTCGTGGCGGGGAGTTTCTTCATGAAGTCGGCCGAGTTGAACATGGCGCCGGGAAACTGGGGCAGGATCTGGGTCGCGGTGGTGTTGGGCGCGGCGATTCTCCTCGTGATCACAATCCGTGCGGCAGGCGTTGTCTTTCTGCTGCTCGGGACTCCCCTGATTTTTTATGCGCTCTCGATTGCGTACGGAGGCGTGCCTCTGTTTCTGCCGACCTGGTGGCCGCACACCTGGTACAACATTCGCTACGGACAGCAGTTCCTGCCGCTGTTTGCAGTGTCGTTGGCGCTGATGATGGCCTTGTCGTCGGAAATCCCGCACGTCGCAAGCCGATACTCCACCCAGCGGCTCAAAGTGGTCACTGGGTGCGCAGTTATTGTGATTGTCGGCGCCTGTTACCTCGCTGTGTGGCATGCACAACCGTTGTGTTTCACAGAAGCTTGGGTGAACTCGCGGACGAAGCTGGTCCTCGAAGCCTCGGTTGCGAGGGTTGTCTCAAGGATGCCGTTGAACTCCAAGTACCTGATGTACGTTGGCGATCACGTCGGTGCGTTCCAGCAGGCGGGAATTCCCCTGCGCCAGGTGATCAATGAGGGGAATCATCGTCCTTGGGTCAGGCCTGAGGATCCCGAAGGTCTTTGGGAGCGGGCGCTGGCGAATCCGGCCGCCTTTGTTGACTTTGTCATTGCCTTCGACGGCGACGCGCTAGACGAGCGAATCGACAAGCAACGCCTCAAACTTATCGCGGAGATTCACACCACGGGGCAGCCACATGCGAAGATCTATGAGGCTCGGGCCGCCCTGAATCAATCACGTTAACGCTGCCTCCGAAGTCCCTCAAAACAGCGGCGGCTGCGGTGTTAGAATCCGCTCAAAATCGGTCTTCGCACATGTTGACGCTGCATTCCATAATCGATCCCCTGATCCGCGAGATGGAGCACGTGTTGTCGTCCGCCCTGGCACGGCTGGTTGTGGCGGCCATCCTGGGCGGACTCATAGGATTGGAGCGGCAACTGCGCCACAAACCGGCCGGTCTGCGGACCAACATGTTCATCTGTCTTGGCGCGGCCATGTTTACGCTTCTCTCGAAGGAGCTGGCAGGAGTGCCTGCAGACAGCGCGCGAATCGCGGCTCAGATTATTCCCGGTATCGGTTTCATCGGTGCGGGTTCGATTCTGCACGCCCGCGGATCCGTGACCGGGCTTACCACGGCGGCGACGTTGTTCGTCGTGGCCTCGGTCGGGATGGCCGTGGGTGGCGGACTGTACGTGACGGCAGTCTTTGCAACCGTGCTAATTTTGCTGGCACTGGCGGTACTGGGCAAGCTGGAAGCCAACTTTGCGCTGAAGACGGTAGTGACCATGTATGAAGTCACGGGCAGAAATGTCGAAGCGATGTTGCGCGAAGCGAACCGCATTCTGGAAGATCAAAGACTGACCATGCAGAATGTGCATCTGGCCTCGGCGGATGGCCAGTCCCGCTTGATTTTCGGCGTGGACTGCGGCCGTGAGGAACGAGACCTTCTCTCCCTCCGGTTGCACGAGTCGAATCTATTCGCGAGTGTGTCGACAGTCGGCAGCGCGGAATCTGAATGAACCGCCCGCCCCAGGCAATTCCTTTCACCAAAGCGTCGGCGTGCGGCAATGATTTCTTGATTGTCGAGGGCGCCGCGGTAACGGCAGACCTGGCGGCCATCAGCCGCCGCCTGTGCGACCGGCACCACGGAATCGGGGCCGACGGTGTGGAATGGCTCTTTCCCGACGCGGAGGCTGACATCTCAGCGCGCTTGTTCAACGCCGACGGCTCGGAAGCGGAGGTTTCCGGCAATGGAACCCGTTGCGTTGCCGCCTATCGATATTCGAAGCAGGCGAAGCCGGAAATCGTCATTCGCACCGGAGCGGGCCTCAAGCCATGCCGGTTCGTGGCGCAGCAAGGTTCGAGGTATGAGTTCGAAGCGGACATGGGAGACCCCGTCGTGGGTAACGAACTTGCGATTGAGACCATGTGGGTGGGGGCCAGGGGCACAAAGATTTCAATGGGGAATCCGCACTTCGTGATTTTTGTCGATCGTTTTTACGAAGACTGGCAGCGGCAGGCAGCCCTCATCGCGACGCAGCCCTCGTTTCCACAGGGCACCAACGTTGAATATGTGGTCGTGCAGGGGGCCAACGAAATCGAGATCCGCCTGTTCGAGCGCGGCGTAGGCGAGACGCAGTCTTCGGGAACCGGGTCGTGCGCGTCGGCGGTGGCCGCAATTGCCAGCCAGCGAGTGTCATCTCCCGTGACGGTAGTCGCGCCCGGCGGAGCGCAAACCGTGCGCTGGGATGGCCGGGTATTTCTGCGAGGCCCGGCGACGTTAGTCTGTCGCGGAGAGTTCTTCGTTTAAGATCGAATCAGCATGCCTTCCGCTCCGCAGCCAACGCGAATCAAGCCGCCAGCCCTTCGATCCGGAGACAGGGTAGGGGTCGTCGCGCCCGCCTCGAATATCAAGCGCGAACTGCTGGAGCAAGGCTGCGAAAGGCTGCGGCAGCTCGGATACGATCCTTTCTACTTCGAATCCATCCTCGACCGGGATCTGTATTTCGCCGGTTCAGTCGAACGCCGCGCCCGGGAATTGGAAGCGATGTTCGAGCGCGACGATGTGCGGGCGATTCTCTGCGCACGTGGCGGCTACGGGTCGAATTACCTCCCCCTGGAGCTGGATCCGAAAAAAATCGTCAGTCACCCCAAGATTCTCGTGGGCTACAGCGACATCACCACGCTGGTGTGCTGCATGGCCGACTCCGCCAACTTCGTGACATTTCATGGACCGATGGTGACCAAGGACTTCACCCTCGACGACGGTGTTGACATGGCTTCATGGACGGCGGCGGTGGGAGGCGTGCCCGAGTGGGAAATCGGCACCGGTTCCGGGGCGCGCGCACTGGCTCCGGGAGAAGGGCACGGGGTTCTCTACGGCGGGTGTTTGTCGATGCTGGTCGCCTCCATCGGCACGAAGCACGAGATTCGAACCGACGGCACCATATTG